>OCZT010001719.1_pt1 | contig 22637 bp, 22 predicted proteins | sample 1539031 | NCBI WGS metagenome assembly OCZT01 (sample SAMEA3539308, study PRJEB22396) | soil metagenome | biome: tundra; feature: field; material: soil | place: USA | collected 2010-05 | depth 0.15 m | reverse complement strand
GGTCTCCACACCCAATCACAATTCGGGTAGTAACGGCCATAGTAGTAATGGTGACGCCATTCGCGATTGCTGTGGCCATTGTATCTGCTTCGGTAGCCGTGATGATCTTTATGACCGCCGCCTGAGCCTTTATGACCGCCACCGTAGCCTCCACCGCTGTGGCCTTTATGACTACCATCGCCGCGCCGAGCTTCAACTGCCGCAGCTGTCACTGATACTACAAAAATAACTATCAGCAAAATAGCCAGTATCTTTTTGATTTTACTAGATGATTGTTTCAACATTTAGTTCTCTCCTTTTATATTGTTCAAATTGGTAATATATCAAAAGATGAATAATTTTTATAAACATCTGAATTTAACAAATTGCATATATATCTTATAAACCCCTAGCCAAAAATTAAGATTCATTGAACTCTCTATGCTTTAGTTTTTTTAATAGTACTCTGTTCCCGTGTTGCTCGGTTTCCTGCCTGATTTGCTTCTTTCTGACAAACATAGGCGCTATTCTTGGTGTTCCCGTACCAATGTTCACCTTTGAAATGATAAACGCGTGTGTTAAGATTGAGCCAAACAACAGTATCTGTTGGACAATGCTGTTTTGCTGATTGCTCTGTGCTAAATGATTGCAGTCCTTTGTTTTCCTATGCTATTAGAACTGCTGGAATTGTTATGAGTCTGATAAGCACCTAATGCCGGAGCTGCAACTGCTGCTACGAAAAAAACTATCAGCAAACTAGCCAGTGCTATTTTCATTCTGCTGGATGATTGTTTTGACATTTATTCCACTCCTTTCTATTAAGTTATATACAATTTTAATCTGGTTAGGACTTACGCAGTTAAATCGAAAAACATACTATTGACAAAATTGCAATTATCCTTTCGAAGTTTGTTTATCGTTTACTCATTTATCAATATTAGAGACTTGTATGTGATTTTAGATTTAATTATATAAGTTCAAAATGATTTATAATGATCATTACGATATATTAATTATTGTATATTAATTAGCATTTATATTTTGAAAGTGCAATTTATTTATTTGTTTATGAAGTGATATTTATATATAGTATTAAAATAAAATTTATATTTAAAAAGCATATTAGTTGGGGATCTCCTAACTAAAAATAAGTATTGCGATTAACAATCTTAATACTCATTGGTATAAATGAAGGCTGGATAACAGGAAACAAGTGGGTCAATTAATTCCAAGTGTTCCAGGAGCTCCAGATGTCCTAGGAGTTCCATAAGCTCCAAGAATCGGATATCGATAAGGTTTTCTTACTATTGATGGCATTTGAAAAATCCAGAGATTTAGACCTAAAAGATGTGCATAAGTAAATGAAGGTAGCAAAAAAGCATGCTTAAAGGAGCGGAGAAATAGATGCACGAATTATGTTTTTTCTATTGTAAGGTCTTGAATTAGAAGTAAATTCTATTTTTATTGCATATATTGACCTAATCTTATAGGGAAAGAAAAATATAGCCATCAATTCGAGTAGTTTATCAGGAATTAATTCATTACGACTTGAAAAATGGCCATGATATTGTTTCATTTTATGCTCAGTAGCGCTTAGACTCAATGGTTGTTCTTATTTAATCGATTAGTGGTAATGGTGATGATGCCGTCCATGATGGCTTAAATGGTCACCACGGCCAAAATCACCATGATCTACACAGCTGCTACTGCTATTAACTATACTGCATAACGAACTGTACACAACACACTAACTATCCTGTGCTTTTATTTTCGAATATTTTATTTACAATTTTCGGTCGTCATAGCCTTTACTTTTCCATAGGTACTTCTTTACCATCTTCGGATTTCATAGCCACTACTTTTTTCATAGCTATTTCGTTGGCAGCTATCGTATTGTTATCCATTCCGCTACTCATAGTAATATTTGTAGATATTTCGTTAAACATTGTCGTGTTCTTACTACTTTCGCTCTCCGTCGATATTTTTTCTGCACTTACTGTTGCAACTGTTACGTACATTACAAAACAAACTGCTAGCAAAATGTCAAGTGTCTTTTTCATTTGTTTCAGCATTTATTTCACTCCTTTGTGATCAAAATAAACTAAAATTAATATTTTTTAGATAATGATTTTCATTAAGGAATTTTGTTTGTTGGTAACTATTAAACCTACTAAAAATCAGTTGATGATATCTATTTTGATGCAATAGTTGTTTTTATCTAACTTATTTGCCTTGTTGCATCATTTCCTTGATCTTTTGAACATCGGCTATAGCAGTTTTCTTTAACGCGATCATCTTTTCCATATCACTGATTTTTATTTCCATCAATTATATTATCATATCCATTCTCATTACTGCAACTTTCTTTTTCTGTTCTAGTGTCAGAAGTTCCCACATCTCAGTCATTGCAGTTTGCATTATTGGACCCTTGCCCGTCATTGAATGTTCTTCACACATGTTTTAGAATCACCCTTCATAGATAATATTCTTTAAAAAGTAAGGATTATTATGGGGAAAAATGAACTCTGTATTTAAATAACTTTAGCAGAAGAGTTTGTTTTTACGACTGGTTTAGCTGTCTTTTTTGTGTTAACGCTATCAGCTTTAGGTGATACCTTTGGATCTGACTTTATCATACTATATAGCTCCTTATATTTGAATATATATTATGCAAGTTTATTTATAGTAATTATATTTATATATAGATATGTTACAATCTATAAGTACCAATGTATACCTATAATTTAATTGTAGAGTCTAAATACTTGATTTAAAAATAAGGCTACAAATATCTTAAAGTTTTGATTATGTTCAGTAATATACCTAGACGGCATAAACTTATAATAAATTTAATATAACGCAGCCTTTAATTATTATAGATATCGATTGCATTTGCTCAGCATTCTCCAGCTCTTTTAAGATCATCGATTCGTTTAATTTTGATAATACTTTTGGGTATGATTTATGGATAAGATCCCTGAGATATGAGGCCAGAAGATACTGAGTGCCGTATTGACTTCGAAAAACATAATACAATATGTAATATATTATATAATAATTAATTTATTTATGATAATAGAGTAAATTGAATTGGAAAAATAAAATGGATCACAAAAAAGCAACAAAATAGGATTTGCTTGCTTAATTCTTTGTTTAGTGGGATATGTTTCGTAGGGTTCGTGGTTCAAGAAGATAGCTTACCCGGTTATTATTATTGGAAATGGTATGTAACATCGTATATAGGCGAATATACGACTGCTCCATCAGGTTATGAATATGTAGTTATAACTGCATATATTCAAAACGATGGTGATCAAAGTATAACAACAAGTCCAAACGTTTGGAATTTGATTGGAAATTGAATTAAATATGAACATGATGCCAGTACGTTTGATCGTTCAATTGGCTATCAAGGTATATAAATTGTTAAGGGTAGAAATATCGAGACAAAAATAGTATATCTTGTTAAAGGAAAGCCGACAAATATCCATTTACAATTTGATGGCATTTGGGAGATAGGTCCGACTTTTAAAGAGGTTAACCATTAAGTGAATTGAACTTCATTGTGAATTGGTTTTAGAAAATGCATATCTGTTACTTCAAAAGGACAAAGTGCTTTTCTTTTACAGAGCTGTTATGTCATTTTCCATCTTAATTGATTGGGGCAACATCATGAATCTTGGATGATTTTTGGGGATATTTAATAGCTAGAGCCTTCACTATACCCAATATCAACAGCAATGTCGATAGGCCTAAAATGAATTGAGAATCATATCTTTGGGCATATAACCCTCCCGCAATTTCACGCATGACTATCAAAATTGTCGCATCAGTTACATATGTAATTCTGATTTCTTCATGTTCACGAAAATCAACAAAAGTCTTGAAAAGATCAATAAGAACAAAAATTGTGAGGATACCAGAGACTATCTGACCAAAACCACCACCAAGATTCCCAAATAGAATGGATTTGATATTAAGGAGGATATTTAGTACTCCTGCAAGTAGCGCCAAAAGTAATATATAAAGAATGATAAGAGTAACTAAATCAATTACTGTTTTGAATATTTTATTCTGATTTATCACAAATATATTATAACAAGTTCTCATTTGATATCCCTTCTATAAAAAAAATACGGTCTTTTTTAATCCCACATGTGTAGGAATTTAATTAAACTATATTAAAATTGGGCACAGTACTGCTATATATCGTCTTTATTAGTTATAAGCTTATTATGATATATATTTCGCTCTTGACAATTAAATATTTTTAAATAAGTAGAAGGCTGCAAAACTTATTTGTCTGATATAAAAGCTAAGAAACGGAATTCGCAGTGCGTAGATTTTTCTGTAAAATCAAAATCTTTAAAATTCATTGGGGAAAAAAGTTCATGCCGGATGAACAAAATTTAGAACCGTAAACAAAAATTTAACCTTGAATTTATAGCAAATTTGCGACACTATCAAAAATTGCAGTGTACTGAAAGTTCTATAAACTTAATATTACTTAATAATCCTTACAGTAATATAATGCCATAGATATCTGCATAGCTCGATTATTCGATAAGTTTCTCGTCGAATACTTTCACGGCTCAAAAATTATAGATGATACATGAAAATCACGCTAAAATATAAAAAAAGTGGGGGTACCAAAAGAAAAAAAGTAATTAATGTTGTGTTTAAACAGCTTTAGTAGAAGAGTCTGTTTTTACACAGTCTGCGTGTGAGACTGCTTCAGTCTTCCTTTCTGCGTGAACGTTATAGGCTTTAGGTGATACTTTTGAATCTGAATTACTCATACTATATAGCTCCATATATTTCATTATATTTAATGCAGGTTTATATTTAGTAATTGCCTGTTCAATATAGATTGATTGCAACCTATAAGTATTGATGTATTTTTTAATTTCTTTAGAAAGTAAGGCTGCTTTGTCGGCATCCAGGATTTTTATCCAGATATTCAAAATATTCACATTTTATTCATATTTATATCTCCACAAAAGTTTGCTAATGATGCAGATAAAGCATACAAAAGTTCCAATGCAACATTCTCTTAATTGGCTGTGAGCCATTTTTCCGACCAAATTAAAACGCCATAAATTCGCTGACATATCACGATGTGTACCTTCAACATACTTTTTACATCTTTATTTACATGGGATATTTATATATCACATAATATTAAACTAAAATTTATGTTTAAGAAGCAAAGTAGTTGGGATACCCCCGAACTAAAAACCAGTATTGGGATTAACAGTCGTTATATATATGTTGTAATCTATAAATATCACTATAATCTAACAATTTTCTTGTAAAGTTTGAATATAGATCTTAAAATAATATCTTAAATATATTAATGCTATAATTGTACCTATGAGCTTATACAACATCTACAGACTGGAGTAAAATTCAACAATAATTGTGAGATAGTTCTGACGTCTAGAGAAATAATGGTTTCTGCTTAAATAAGTAAAATATGGATACTCAAATCGTAAACACATTCCTTTGTTTTAAAATTTTTAGTGAATAAACTATATATGCATCATTAATTTTCTTCTAAATATATATAAAGTTATTTTTAAAGTATTGATGTTTAATCAACTTACTGTGTTTTCGCTACATTTTTATATTCTTGATCAAAAATGAATATACACGATTTTAAAAACTAAATCCTGAAGAACAGAAGATATTTTCCTAGTATAATAATGCTTATTTTAGTTTAAAGCCGATAATTGTTCATGGATATTTCAGAGAGAAAAAACCTTCAAGGAGCTAAATTTGAAGGAGCTGACCTTGAAAGAGCTCAGAATCTATCAGTTTATCAGTTTTCAAAAGTAAAAACACTTTATGCTACAAAATTAGATGAAGAGTTACTCATATCGTTAAAAGAAAAGTATTCTGTCCTTTTTGAAAAACCGGAATGAATTTCGAGACTGAAAAATTCACACAATAGATTCTATATTGGTAAGATAAATTATGGGAATTTTAGTAAAATTAATTATATTAAGAAGTCGATGATTTTATTGATAATACGAGTTGTTGCAAAGAATTACGTCGAACCTGGAAAAATTCAAGAATTTATAGGTTTGTGTAAAAAACTTGTTGAAGAATCTGTAAAGGAAGACGGTTGCATGGACTATGGACTTTATCAGGAATTAGAGAATCCAGGAATCTTGACGATGCTAGAAGAATGGCGAGATAAAAGTAACCTTGATAAACACTTAAACTCTAATCATTTTAGAAAAATATTTCCTTTGTTGTTAAAATATCTCGAAAAAGAAACGGAGATTAATATGTATGCGAAAAAGTTCTAATTCTTAGTTCAACAGAATAAGCTGGCATCTATTTTTGATATTGGCAAATGGGGATAGTATTGAATTGGAGAATCAAAAGAATGTATCACAGATACCATATAAGACACTACTACTTATTATTATATAATCTTATTTTATAAAATATAATTTATTGTGTTTCCCAGAAATACTGTGAATAAATGTACATAATAGATAGTACAGTATTAAAAAAATTCGCTTCTTGTGCTTAAATTTTCAGGTCGACTTTTCATTTTTCCATGAATCATCAAATTACTGCTTGTTTGCAATACGATTGAACAGAGGTTATGGGTTCGAGTTTTAAACAAATGGACCATTACAGGAATCTAACTTCATAATTAAATAATGATGGATGATACTGCTGACGATGCATACATCAACAGTATTTACCCCATTCTGGGGAAATTATTTGTTTGGCCCCCAAGTAGTGTTAGTTTTACTACATTATATATTTTTTTATAATGATCGTTATATTACAAGTATAATGACTGTCTATGTCAATTATTTTAAAGTGTTCTATGGGTTCCATATGCTCTAAAAGTCCCATAAGCTCCATGAATCGAATATCTATAAGGTTTTTCTACTATTGATGGCATTTAGGAAATCCAGAGATTTTGGCACAAAAGCTCTTTATCCTAAACTATCGCAAAAATATGAGTCACTATGGGATTATATCTTTCTTGATAATTATAATATTAGATGGTATTTGAACTGATAGCACTTCTGTGCATAGTAGGTGGACTCTTTATTTTAATTGTAGTGACTGTATTAGCAAGTAGCATTCTATTTTCAGCGCTAAGGGGAATATTCTAACCTAATGTGAAATTCGTTAAAAAGCGAATTGGACAGTAGTTTGATACAAAACTTTTGCATCACTGGGGAAATAAGAAATAGACAGCTTTTTAAAATGTATGCTCTATGTATGACAGTATGGGCCTAAAAGAAGACCGAATTAGAGTCAATGCTCGGATCCCAAAAAGCTTGTATGACTGGGTATGCTCAAAGTATGACAACCTGAGCCAAGCGGTTAATGAGGGTCTCGAAACCCTTAAAGAATCAAAAGCAGCTGATTATCATACAGGAAGTCATAACACACAACAAAATGACCTACAAGACCAAAATGACATACCAGCGCGTATAACTATCAGCACATATGTCATACAAGAACAAAAGGGTAGAATTGAAGATATGAAATTTCAGGTCCAGGAACTCTATGAACAACTGCATACTAAGGACGAACAGATCAAAAAGCTAAATGAGAACATGCATAAACAGGCTGTACATATTCAAAGTTTAATTCAAGAGAATAGCAGGTTGAACACAAAATTATTGCCTGAAGAGATTGGAAAAAAGAAGCCCTTTTGGAAGTTTTGGTAATCCAGTTACAATTATACTACTGAATAGTATCCAAAGTAAACTTCTCTAAAATTTTCTTTCTGATTTTGTTTGCGTTAGTGACACTTATCTCGATATTCTGATTTATGTTTTCTGCAACAACATTCGTTTTCTTATATATCCGACGTCCAAAATCTTCACCGAAGCGACGTTCGAGTATCCAAAGTACACATTTGCGTGTCACCAGCTATGGCGGCTTCGTTAATGCGTTCCAAAAGAGCTTTTGCGGCATCAGCATTGCGTTTATTGATATATTGTGCAAACTGATGATATTTTCCAAATTTTTCTGTCTTACCCCTGTTTATGTATTCATTGAATGTTTTATACGTGATTCCTGCAGCTTCGGCAGCCAGAGAATATGTGAGTCCCAAAGCAATGTTATCACCGATTCACTGTTGTAGCTCAGGAGTTAACTTAGTTGGTCTGGCCATTTTAACACCGTTTTTTAGTTCTTATAATTAATATTAGTGAGTCTTGTATTTAATATTTAGTTAGTTTTGTTCTAAATGGAGACGAGTTTTAGGGTGGATTAATCGAATAGAAGCTCTTCTCAGATGCTGTAAGCCGTCTTTTGACTTGGGTAATGATTTTTATAAGACTTTAAATAAAAGTCCAACTAGTGCCCCCAAATTAAGTCGTTTTTTCGACAAACTAAACCCCCATGATTTAACTACTACTCACAGTAAGTACCTTCAAGATATTTTTTCATATGTATTAATTACTTAATAATCATATAAATTATGTATAACATATAAGTATTTTGATTTTAAGATAGGATTTACCCTAAAGTATTCCGTTCTATGAAAAATCCAAGTGCTTGTATCACTGTTTCTATAACTGTGCGTCCAGATTGCACAATCTGTGAATACAAATCTTCTGGGATGTATACATTTAATCTCTTCTGATTCTCACGCATACTTTCCTAAAATGTGTGCATATTAGATAATTTTTTTGGGACATTGTGCCAATAATATGTACACATATTCTGTATAAAGAGATCTGTGTATACATAGGCGCATAACATGATCACACAAATTACTAAATATTTCTGAATATGGGGCTATTATTACAAAAATGTCAGTTTGTATGGGCGCAAGATGTGTACCTAGTGTACTCATAGATCTCATTTTCACTCATGACTACCTAAAGGAGCGGAGAATTAGAGAAGCTAATGCAAGAGAGAATCGAAGAGAATAAAGCAAAAAAATGGATAGCTTTAATGTCTAAATCTCTGAATTTCCTAACTGCCATCAGTAATAAGAAAAAGTTATCTATCTCCGACTCATGGAGCTCTTGGAACTCATGGATCTCCTAAAACATCTGGAGCCCCTGGAACATTTGAAATTACTTAACTGAATTAACATTCATATAAAATTAAGCAATATTAATATGAAATTATTGTTTAATATTAAAATATTTTATTTGAAAATGGATTTTATTTAGAAACTATTTTTTTAAGAATTAATTTAAAATAACTAATTGAAATTGTATATATTAGTAGTTATTCAAAATTTTTTGATGTAACAAGATAGATATCAATCAACTGAATTTTGTAGCTTCGAAGGCTGAGAAAGCCGAATTACACTATATTATTAATTTTATCTATGAAAGGAGTGAAATGGATGTTAAAACAATCATTTAGTAAAATGAAAAGGGTACTAGCTATTTTGCTAGCAATCCTTTTAGCAGTATCATTGACAGCTGTATTATCGAGTGCATACCACTATGATGGCGGGCCTGTCCAGACATACTCTATTGGTCAGCACCCCGCTCAAATCACCACAGATGAAGTTCCTGCATATTAGAACAATGGTGTTCCTGTATTTACCGAGGAACCCCATGGCATTAATACCGGTACAATTGAAGTATTAAATCGTCACAGATCACCAAGTACTCCAGAAGGCAGCACTGGATCCTAATAAAATTGAGATCTATCCAAATTATCACTATGTTTTACTATTCCATGCACAGTTTTTATGTCTAAATCTATGTATTTGTGCCATTGTTAACCCATAATTGAGGGCATTCCTTACTCAAATTAATGTAAAACACATCGATTTTATAGTGACCTATGTATCAGGATAATCAAATTATGGCCAACACATTAGATTAGGCTCCAGCCAAATATCGATAAAAAAGATTTAGATAGTAATATCACAACTTCAAGCAAGAAAAAAGGTATCCACATGTATGATGCTTCTTTAACATGTGAACTTAATTAAATATATTAAAATGCTTATATTATGCATGAAAATCTGATTTTATAAATTCTGTGCGATGTTGATCGGTAAAGTGAAATAAAAAGTTGAGCCTTTGCCGAGTTCAGATTCGACCCATATACGTCCACCCTGTCTTTCTACAATTTTCTTACAGACTGCAAGCCCTATTCCTGTTCCAGGATATTGTTCCCTGGTATGTAATCTTTTAAATATCTCAAAAATTCTTTCCGAATATTGCGGATCAATCCCAATTCCGTTGTCCCTTACTTAAAATACCCATTCATTTGCTTCCCTCTTAGCAGAGATATGGATTTTGGGTGTCTCTTCACCATAGAATTTTATTCCATTGAGTATTAGATTCTGTAATACCTGACTCAACTGGGTAGGATCTACCTTATAGCAGGCAAGGTAACATAAGATATAGTAGCTTTATTGTTTGTTATAACCATTTTTAAATCAGCTAGTGCCTGATTTAAAACAAATTTACAATTTGTAAATTTAGGTTCTCTGCTTGTTCTGGTCACTCGAGAGTATTCCAAAATGTCGTTTATTAGATTTTGCATGCGGAAAGCCCCATCAACAGCAAAGTGGATGTATTTATCAGCCTTATCATCGAGATTACCCTGATACTTTCTTTGCAAAAGTTGCAAATAACTTGTTATCATCCGCAGTGGTTCCTGTAAATCGTGCGACGAAACGTAAGCAAATTGTTCCAACTCTTCATTTGAGCGGGTGAGTTCTACTAGTTTCAACTTTAACATTTCTTCTGCTCTTTTGCGATCAGTGACGTCAAGAACGAAGGCTATCCCCTCATTGCATGCATCATCTGTGATAGCTGCTCCGAGAAAGATGGGTATACGAGAGCCATCTTTGCGGATGTATTCTTTCTCATAAGGCGTGGCAATGCCTTTGGCTTTCAGTTTTGTAATGGCGTACTCATCCACGGAACAATACTCACGTGGGGTCATCTTGTCCCACTTAATCAGCCTAGCCTGCAAGTCCTCTTGCGTGTAGCCGATTATCTCCAGAAATTTGTCGTTGGCTTCGGTGATCGAACCGTCCAGATAATAATAAAACACGCCAAACATACCTGAATCATAAAACTGGCATAGTCTAGCCTCGCTTTTCCGTAATGCATTTTCTGCTTTTCTGTGCTCAGTAATATCGATATCCATCTTGAGAATCATGAGCGAACCATCAACGTCAGTGAACGGAAAATCATAGGTATCAACCACTCTTCCATCCATGCCATTGTATTCCCAATGATGGGGCTTTCTGGTTGCAAGTACTTTATATGATTCGCAAAACTCACACTGATTGATAAATCCAAAACTATATTCATAACAGTACAGCCCGACTGAATCATCAAAATGTTCACGGTAGTTGCGGTTGACAAAAGTGACACGATAGTCAGATGTCAGAAGGCATATCATTATTGGCAGCGTCTCCAGCATATCTAAGAACAGTTGCCGTTCAACCATAATGGCTTCAGTAACTTTACGACTTGCTTCGCTCTCTAGCAACGCCTTCTCTGCTTCCTTAATTTCAGTAACGTCTCGAACGACGACTATAGACCCAATGATATTACCTTTTTGATCTCGCACTGGGGAAACATTCACTTGCCGATAACGCAACTCTCCATTGATAGGCATGCGAATGATCTCTCCCTGATTTTTTACAATTTCACCATTCAGAGCACGCAATGCCGGTGCTTTCTCTACTAGGCGAAGACTGCTATCAGGATCATAGACTTCTAGGTTCGAAGCTAATTTTTCCACATTGACTACTTCATCATCTCTGATGTTGAACTTCAAACGTCCAGAAGGATTGATAAAGGTAACGTTTTTCTGAGAGTCTGCAAACCAGACTTCATCAGTAATACTGTCAATCAATACAGCTAATTTGTTTCTCTCCTGTTGAATAACGTACATAAGTCGCTTACGCTCATCATCTTCCCTTTTTCGCTCCGAGATATCTGTATATGTCCCAAACCATTGAAGGATGCTTCCTGCAGCATCTTTTAAGGGCAAAACACGCTTTCGGAACGGGCGGAAAATGCCATCGGCACCATGCAAAGGAAACTCCATACCAAACATATGTCCCGTAGCAATCGAAACCTTCCACTGCTCCAATACTTTGGGTAGCATTACAGGATCATGAACACTCTGCCAGCCCCACCCTTCCATCTGCTCCAGTATTGTACCGGTATAAGAGTACCAGCGTTCGTTATACCAGTAGGTATAGCCATCTGGATAAGCGATCCAAGCCAACTGTAGAATCGTATTAGCCATAGTACAGAAACGATCTTCGCTTTCGCGCAAAGAGGATTCAATTTTCTTACGCTCGGTAATATCTATTTGCACGCCATCCCAAATAGTTCGGCCATCCGGCAGCCGGCGTGGACGGGCATGTAATCGCATCCAGCGCACCTGGCCATTGGGAAGCTGCATCGGAACATCCATATCAAAGTCAGATAGCTCGCAGGCGCTTCTAGCTTCATTTTCAACTAGCTGTTATAAGTACTCCGGCGGCAATTGCCGGTGTAGTGTGCCAGGATTCTGCAACACATCCTGGATTCTGACACTATTGAGCTTCTCAATACCCCGCACTACAGTATAAGAAACGAACACCGCCGTCAAGCTCATGTACATACTGATATAGTGCACTATCCGGTAGGTTATCACTCAATAGATGCAGATGTTCTTCACTATCCTTGAGCTCTTTCTCTGCCTTGGCCTAGTCTATCATATCGGCTGCTTGCCGTGCTAACAGATCGATCCGCCAGAGATCGTGTTCGTCGGGAGAATACGAAACGTCCCATTGGGTTGTGAGAATACCCAGCAGCTCACCTGTGCAACTTACCATTGGCATGGACTGTACCCGCTCGCACACCAGTATTGTGCATCACATCCAGAGAAGGGGTTCCAGCAAACAAGGAACTAGTCTCAACATCTTCAATGAGTACACGCTCCCATCACTGCATCGCTTCTCCACATACCGAAGCAACATTCTCAGCAGATGCAAAAAAATCCAGGAAAGGCTGCTGATAACCATAATGGGAGACAATTTGCAGCGAATCATCTTCTAAAAGTTGTAGGGTACCAAACTTTGCACCTACAATGACAACCGCCAAGTACATGATTTAGTCCAACAGAGACTGGATGCCACCAGTCTCTAGAAGTTTCCTACTCAACTCATGCATTCTGGTTAGAGCATCCAGATCGCCTTCAGAAGAAGCTGTTCCGGCTTGCACTCCAATTCTACGTTTTTTCGATTCAGAGCCTGCACAATCGCTGGTGTGATAGCTTCAAGATTTGCCTGCTGTTCTGGACTATACCACCTTCACGATTTGCGACCCCTAGCATGCCCATCATTTTTTTATCTGACACCAGGGGCACGCCGAGAAACGAAGTTAGTAATGGGTGACCGTGTGGCACGCCGATACTGCCTGGATGCGACGTTGGATCATTAGTAAAGAAACTTTTCTCACTGTTAATGACATGGCCGTACAAGCCATGCACTAAAAAATTTCCAGGGGAACGGCGATGTCCTGTCTTGTCATACGTTAGGCACTGTTTCCACCCCATATCACTTATCGTAATATCGTGTAATAATCCGTCATCACCAACTAGATTGACGAAACCAATTTGGCTGCCTGTCATTTCTAAGGCTACCAATAGACACTCATTTCCAAGTTCTTCTTCTGTTTTATCTTGCACTACAATGCTGAAGATCCGATTGATTCCTTCAAGAATAAGGGTGTTTCTACGTGTGTGTTTGCCTTGCTCGTGTTCGAGAATTTTGGTGCGTAATATCTTATTAGCTTTTTCCAGTTTAGCTATCCGTTCCTGAAGCAGGATCTCTGGTTCATCGGGGCCCAAACTATCTGAAGCAGCCATAAGTATCCAATTCCGCTTTAAACCGCATTCTGTAGATGTATGCGGATTCTAGGTGTGAATTCATGATTTAATTATTGAGCATCATTACTAAATTTAAAACTGAATCTTAAGCATCTTCTTTGATTAGTAACTTTTCCATTTTGGTTTGACTTTTGTGAGACTGTGTGTTTAAGTAGTATTTTTGATATAGTAGAGTATTTATTTAAAATTTATAGGCAGTTTTCGAAGATAAAATTCGATATATTTATCTATATTAAATAAAAATCTATAACAAATAAGGATCATAAATTCAGACCAACTGCTCAATATTAGTTCCATTTATGAAGGTTACAAAAATGAAAACGTCAACTAAGCCTTTGGAAATTCTTTTAGTTGAAGATAATAAAGGAGACATTGGATTAATAACAGAATTCTTCCTTGATTCGGAATTTATAACTAATTTTCATATTGCAGAAGACGGAGAAGAAGCAATCCATTTTTTATACGGTGAAGACAAGTTTTTGGATTCTCCACTTCCAGATATCATTATTTTAGATTTAAATTTACCAAAGAAAGATGGACGTGAAGTTCTTAAAGAAATAAAAGAGAATGATGACCTTAAAAACATACCTGTAATCGTTTTAACTACTTCCAGTGCTGAAAAAGACATATGCAGAGTTTATGACCTTCATGCCAATGCTTATATCGTTAAACCTATCAACTTTGACGAATTCATGGCAGCAATTAAATCTATAGAAGACTTTTGGTTTAAAGCTGTAACATTACCACCAAAGCACGCGCATTAAAAAACAGGATGAAAGCTTGGAAGAGTTGTTTCTACTATATGCCCAAATATAGTCATTTAGAATATATACCGAAGAAAGTATATTTAATTCTAAATAAGAACAACATCTTCCAAGTAATTCTACTAACTACCTTATCCATTATGCAGCTTTTGTTACTCTTTTAGGTCTGTTCGCGGTAGAGACGACGATACAAAACATAGTTATCCCCATATTTATTTAAAATTAATTGTATAAAAAATAATTTCTAATTAAAAAATAATTCCACATTAAATTTTTTGCAACAACAAAAAGCAAATATGTTGTTAATTATTTTTTATCCGCAACCGTAACCAATCGTAACCAGTTACATACCATTAAGCAAAAGTTTATCACAAGGATCTAGATGTTCTACAATAATACTTAATTAATTTTATATATTTATCACTAATCAGATATATCTATTAAATATATTATAAGAAGTACAGCCATTGTAAAATCTGACTTTTTTCTTTATTGTAAATGGTTATTTTTTATGACCTGGATAAGCATGAGATCCAACTAATTTATATTACAATCCTTTCCACATCATCCGTAACATGGTTACAGTTTGGTTACGTTCTATATACCAGCCTAATTTCTCGACGCCCGTATTTATTCCTATCCAACAAAACGGTATCTTTAACAGTTTTATAAGTGTTGTAAATACGTCCTTCTTAACTTTTCTAAAATTATTAACGTCTCCTACTCTATATTCTTCTTGAATATGATTTGTTAGATAATTTTTAATTTTCCGTGATCCAATTACGATTTGATCTTTCCCTTCGCTTGCGACTTCTATCACATCTTTAAATAATAATATTGCTCGTGCGGTTGTTTTACTCATTCCATTGTGGACAGATTCATGAATTGGTTCTATAACTAACCGATTATTCTTCGTTTTTATAACTCACTTTATTTGATTAGAAATTACAGAAATCTGTTTTGGAATTGTACTCTCAGCTTCGTCATTTTCAATTGGGTAATCATTAAGTTCCAGAAGCGTTTCAATAACTTTAAGCCGTTTTAAAATATTTAACTCAAAAGTAGCAAGGACATTCTCGAGATACATTCTAAAGGTAGGTTGAACATCTGGATTCTTTATCAGCATAAGGCACTAGAACTAAGTATTGAATGGTATGCAGGCTATCACTGAATTTAAAAAATACAGATGATTCACTTTAAAATATGTGCGTTTATGAATTACAAAAAGAATCAATTGGAAAACATCGTTGGATTAAAATCTTTTAGGTCTTCTAGGTTATAATCCTCATACAATACATCTTCTAAAACACGCCGCGAAGAAACATTTAATTCTACCTCTCGTCCTCCTTCTCCACGTCCCTTTCTGACAGAAAGAACTTTAATATAACTCATCGTGAGTAATTCCCCTATCTTAGTTGAAACGGTCGTTCTCCCTTTCCTTTTTTCTTGAATTTCATCACACAATTTATTATACATTGCAGTAACTTGTCTAACATTTGTAATTTGTTTATTATAGTTAGTTGTTTTCACAATTGATAATAGGACCAGTTTATCATGCAAAGCAAGTTTTGGAATAAATTTTATCATTCTATCTCCATCCAGTTCTTCAAAAGCCTTGTCAATATGCTCTGGAAATACCTGCTCATATCCATTCTCTTCAGCATAGATAGCCGCTGCTCTTAGAAGATCGATAGCTTTGCGAGCATCTCCGTGAGCCTTAGCTGAAATTGCAGCACATAACTCAATTGTCTCGTTTGAGACTGCCCCTTGATTAAATGCAATTTTAACACGGTCAAAAAGAATCATTTTTATTTGTTCTGCATTATATGCCGAGAAAACCACATCTTTGAAATTCATTGACGATTTTATTCTAGTGTCAAGATACTTACCAAATTCAAAATCATTTGAAATGCCTATAGTAGTTAGAAAATGGCGTTCTGGAAGTTGATGAGATTCACCAGCACGACTTAAATTATATAAAAGATCACCACTTTTTAATTTATCAATTTCGTCGAGAACTACAATAAGAGAAATATTATGCTCTTTGATTAGATCCCATAAAGCATCGTAATATTCACCTGGAGACAAGCCAGTTTTAGGCACTTTTGTTTTAGAATCTAATTGAGTTATTGTTTCAAACAGGACTTTTATCTCAGTTTTATGTTTTTTGCACTGGATATAGACCCATTTTAGTGTGTGATTCAATAATTTTTTTTTCTCTACACGCTCCATAAGCTTTTGAAGAACAAACTTGGCAACTACAGTCTTTCCGTATCCGGAATTACCAAATATTGTTGCATTAGAAGGATATCCTTTAAAATCTATTGGTTTAAAGATTTTCACCAGTTCTGTTATCTCGGCTCTCCGCCCAACTATTTGTTCAGGAACGTAATCTAAAGATAACGCCTGAGCATCCTTTACTATTGTATTATTGTTCTCTCCAAAGAATTCATCGAGATCTGTCACTATGTCTTCAGATTGCATGATCAATTAAATGTCATTTGAGGTATGTAAGATTATGTTCATTTTTGTAAGATAACTATAAACATTTATGACATTTAATCTAAATGTTAAGAAATTAAAGCTATTTTTTGCCAGATTGACATTTAATTCCATATCGGCTAAGGAGTGAAATGCTGGCATACACCCCCCAATTGACATTAAAATATTGAAGGTAAAAAATCGATTATGTTAGATGAAATAATAAATTATTTATATATGTAAATCATAAACATAACACGAGATTTTTTACTTTTTATAAATCAAAGATTTCCATTTAGATTTTTTTCAGCACAAAATTATATGTTTAAATGTCAATAGGGGGGGTGCCACTTCAGTCTATAGTGGATCGATTAATATCGAAAATTTGTTTTTTGACATTTAATTTTGGATTTGATTTTCAAAATATTTCTACTTAAAAAAAAGTAGCGGTTAAATTTTATAATATATATAGATCAGTATTTTAACGTCAAATTATTAGTATTTTATTTAAATTCAAGATATGTAACAATCCGCTAAGTTGTTTCATAACCCTGTTTTTCCAGTTTAATTTGCTTTTATGTTTGCTAGTCTGAATTATGATGCAAGCTACAAAATGCTTCAGATATTTATGCACTATATTTTACTAGTTATAGCAAATATAATCAACGCATAAAAAATTGCTTGGCACAAGGTAAGTTTCTCATTCGGTGAAAATGGGACGTATACTAATCACCAAAAAATCGATTAGAGAGTTTCTAAATGAATTGGGTTTTCAAAAAAGAAATAGAGCAACATCCATTACCTTAAGGAATGTCATTGTCGCCTACATTTATCGTGGCTGTAATAATGTTATCGACCGAATTGTGTGTAGAAGCTGTATTATCGTTATTGCTCTTAATGTGTGCAAATGGGGCGGTGTATGCTGTATTCAACAACATCAAAACCATAGCTACTGACACTAATATTATTGATACAACTTTTGTTTATTGATTGTTTATTCACCTTTCTTTAAATAAAGCGATGTAACTATATACTGAATAACGGTTATAAATAGCGCATAAAGTTTATAAATAAATACTCTTGTCAATATTTATTCTCATTTACCCATAGAAACTTTTTTAAAAATGCAGACGCGAATGTTGAATTTAAAAGAATATCCATAGAAAACCAATCGTTCAATACATATATTTTTATAAAATATATGCATCCTTTTTTAAATTTGACTATAAATAACCTATAACTTAGACTGAAAAGGAGAAAATGCAGATGTTTTAGTACAAAAACTGCGCATAAGCGTAAAAGGTGTGAGATATTATAACATATCTTATTATAAAATATCTATATGTTACGAAGATGATTATATATAATACCGCTGTTAAAATGTCTGGTTTACCATCATTTTCATCCATCTTTTTTTCGTTCCGTGACATGACCATTATTCAGCACTTAACCGAAGATACGTGGTAACTTTTTACAACATGTTATTATTGACTATTTGGATAGGTTTTTAGAGAAAAACAAAAAGTGAAGTTATTTTGGAACTTTATTATGTTGACTAAATTAATTTACTTAAGAAGTAGAAAATGTTTCCGCATCTTCATACTTCGGTGAATTTGGAGACGAGATGAGTCTGGAAGTGCTGGTGTTTATGCAGCTGGTTTTGTTCCTGGATCTTTTGATACTGTTTCTGGAAATAAAGTTGCTCCTGCTAGATTTGGACTTGGATCTGGAGCTTTTGTGGGCTCTGCGGTGCTGAAGTATTCACTGTGTATGGTATTCCACCGTATGAAGGACAAATCCAATTACTGTTTACCCATATACAACCAGTACCATAGCCTCAGTAAGGATGAATTCCCCAGCCCCAGAACCACCCCAGCGACCGTCGCCGTGTGCACTAGCTACCACTGTTGTCATAGATAATACAACAAGTACTGCCAACAAAATGGTCAGTGTCATTTTTAATCTACTTACTTTTTTTTCAACATTCAACTCACTCCTTTCTTGTCAGATTTGATACAATCTTAATCCAGGTATAAAACAATTCGTTGAGATAAGAGGTTTATTTTAACTTTTATAAGGCTGTATGATGAACTTGTATTTAGCATCTTTCTTTTATTTAATTACAGTTTATGCTATCAAAGTTAAAAATTGTGTTATTTACTACAAAAAAAGAATTTATATATGTTACTAATTAAACAATTATTCATCAAACCAATTAAATTAAAACCTATAAACTTTGAATGGTTATACTCCCCTTTTATTCACTATTTATTTTTATTCATGAATTTAATTATAATTACACTTCACATTTTTGACTCAAAATACAATGCTTCTCTTGGATCTATGCAAGATGGAAATAAAGGGTACTTATGTATAAAATTAAAAATTGTCCGAAAAAGTAATATAAATATATATATATATAATACTGGACAAACTTGTGAAGTTAAACTCAATACTTGGTCAGAATAAAGATTTTAGCTCAGAACCGTAGGAAATTAGTTAGGGGAATAGATAAAATGCACATCCCAGATGGATATTTAGGGCCGCACACGTATATTGCGTTTTGGATTATCATGATCCCGATATGGTATTATGCGGGACAGAAGTTGAGCACAGAGCTCAAATCCAAACAGGTACCACTGTTAGCACTATCAGCTGCGTTTTCATTTGTAATAATGATGTTTAATATCCCTGTTCCAGGTGGCAGCACAGGCCATGCCGTAGGCGGTGGAATTATCGCTATAGTCATAGGCCCCTGGGCAGCAATTATAGCTATATCTGTAACTTTGGTATTGCAAGCAATGATTTTTGGTGATGGTGGAATAACAGCCATAGCCACTAATTGTTTTAATATGGGAGTGATAGTACCTTTTGTCGCTTACTACGCCTATAAGCTTATTAGCGGAAATTCAGAGATTGCATCTTCTACAAGAGTCATTGCTGCGGCCATTGCTGGCTGGATTTCTTTGACCATGGCATCTTTTTGTGCGGGCATTGAATTAGGAGTACAGCCCATTTTAGAGCATACAGCTGATGGAGCTCCACTTTATATGCCATATACTTGGAATGTAACTGTTCCTGCCATGGTATTTGAACACGCTTTGGCATTTAGCATTCTTGAAGCACTGATTACAGCAATTATTTTTACTTATATTCAGAGAACAGATACATCTGTATTTTACGGAGAGAAATCTGAAGCAGAAATCAATAGAACCGAAATAATGAATGGAGTCATAATCTGAGGTGAAAATGTGGATAAGATAATAAGAAACGTATCGATTGGTTCAACAGCCTCAACTATTTGTGCACATTTAGGTCGGTTTGCAGCAGGGGCTGCATATGGCGAATGGGCACCAGATGAGCTTAAGGACCGAATAGGGTTTGTGCCACATGGGTTGGAAGAGTTCTCTGATCTATGGCATGCACCACTGCAGGATTATAACATCCCTAATGCCCCTTCTTTTAAGGGTTCGAAGCTTGTATCTTCTGCAGGATATATTCTGTCTGTAGTATTTGGTGTAATAGTTAGTGGCAGTTTTTTATATTTAATTGGAAAGAAGGCAGCTAAACACTAAAAAATTAATTGCGTATTGGATCAATATGGTCCAATTTTGAATTCTTTTTTTGGGACTAAAATGAGATAAATTGTGCATAAGAAGACTCACTTACTCGATTTGATGTTTAGATTTGCTGCATGGATGATTATTAGATATATCATAGTAGAACAGGTTTAATATTGTGTCAATGTAAAAAAGAGTAAATTGGAAGGATGGAATGATAGGATCCTTCCATAAACATGGCATTTTGTTTTTAGAAACCTGAAATTTGCAGCTGCTTGAATTATAAATATGGAATTCCACTACCATAGGTTCGATGGCTAATTTCAGATTTTCTTATTTTTCGATATCTTTTGGATAGACATATGAATGTATAACAACTTCATATTTAACATTTTTCTTTAATTTTTTCATATTTTATGCTATTAAGCTTAAAACTCATATTACTCATTTTATTTTAAGTCAATCATTAATTTAATTTATTTTAGTTTCTGAGTTATTATTCCTCACATATTATAAATCATTACCGAAATATAACATAACAAGTATGCATATAATTATATTTGGTATTGTATACTAAAATATAATTATAAATCACTCAGTTTCCATTTATTTTTCAAAACCGGATATTTAGAATTATAATAATTTTGACCAACGATTTGCCGATTGGGAGTAAATGGAAAAAATAATAACCTTATAAAAATAATACAAAGTTAAAACAATTTCGGAGTGCATATACATATGGGGAAACTAAAATATGATAAAATAAAAATACTTGGCATTCTCATGCTAGTTTTCACAGTAGTGCCATTAACAGCTGTTACAGTGATAGCTGCGGGGGGTTCAGGTGGTCATGGTGATCATGGTCATGGTAATGGCGACTGGGGAGGGCCTGGTTGGGGAGGACCTGGGTTCGGATTTTACCCACCTGCTCCCTATGGTGATGGCGGGGATAGTGATGTAGTCTGCGGACCTTATGGATGCTATTGGAATGAAGCCACAGCATACATCCCGAAGGCTATAATAGCCGATAATGGTTGGTAAAATAAACAGTTATTTCGTCAGCGATCTCAATCCCTGACTAATTAAAGCGTGAAAAGGAAACAACATTTATTATCTGCTTGTAACCATAAAAATAAATTGGACTGAAAAAAGCTGATTTGCTAAAAATTAAATACATCTACGTCTTGCTATACTTTTCAGTTTGTGGGCGTGGATACTAACGAATAAAATATTAAGGGAAAGTTCACGCTTCAAACATATAATATTAAACCCATATATCAATGAAAAAATAAGAAAAAAACATTTGTCTGTAAAGATATTGGCTTTTCATTAATCTAAAAGAAGGACAAAATAATAATTGTGGAAAAAGATAAAAAGGGCAATATCGATAACCTTAAAGAATATCGTTATTGCCTTAGAAATTAAGTGACTAACTCCTTTTTATTATCCATGGAGATAATACCTACAAAAATGAAGTTAACAAAAATATTATCTGTGTAGTTGATGGGATTTTCGACCCGATGTTTTAAAGCTTATTCTTTTTGATGTTTTCTTTTTATGCTTTTGGTTCAGTCAAGTAGTTTCAAGTGTTCCAGGGGCTCCAGATGTTCTAGGAGATCCATGAGCTCCAAGAGTTCCCAAAGCTCCATGAGTTCGAGATCGACAAAGTTTACTTATTATTGATGGTATTTAGAGATCCAGAGATTTAGATACTAAAACTGCGCATAGAATTAGAAGATACAAAAAAGGGATATGGCAATAAAAATATCAGCTCTGAATCCTGTTTTTGTGATAGAGTAAAGTTATACAGAGCCAATCAAACGTTATAGATTTTAAGATACATTGTAGTAAGCACAGAGTCGACTTTAAAACTTGAATCTATTACAGATAATTAGATCTAGTTAACAGACCCATATCCAGCTGTTGATGCTAGGTCTCCACACCCAATCACAATTCGGGTAGTAACGGCCATAGTAGTAATGGTGAC
>OCZT010001718.1_pt1 | contig 22655 bp, 29 predicted proteins | sample 1539031 | NCBI WGS metagenome assembly OCZT01 (sample SAMEA3539308, study PRJEB22396) | soil metagenome | biome: tundra; feature: field; material: soil | place: USA | collected 2010-05 | depth 0.15 m | reverse complement strand
GCGACTGCCGGTCGCGCAGGACGTCGAGGCGGTGCCGGGCAGCGGCGTCCGGGGAGGCGTGGAGGGGGCGGAGGTCGCCGTCGGCTCGCTGCGATGGCTCGCGGAGAGCGGTGTCGGCGTGGCGGATGCCGAGGGTGCCGTCGCCACCGCCGCGCGGCGCGCCTGGAGCCTGTTCGGCGTCTCGATCGATGGTCGCCTGCACGCCGTGCTCGCCGTCGCCGACCCGCTCCGTCCCGACAGCACCAGGGGCATCGCACGTCTCCGCTCCCTCGGCCTCCACGTGGTCCTGGCGACGGGTGACCTCCCGGAGACGGCCGGGGCGATCGCGGCGGAAGTGGGCATCACCGACGTCCGGGCCCAGCTCCGCCCCGCCGACAAAGCGGCGCTGATCGGCGAACTGCGCGCCGCCTTCGGGCCGGTGGCCATGGTCGGCGACGGCATCAACGACGCTCCGGCCCTGGCGATGGCCGATGTCGGCATCGCCATGGCGAGCGGCACAGGGGTTGCCATGGCCGCCGCCGACATCACCCTCGTTCACGGCGATATCGAGGCCGTCAGCCTGGCGATCGCCCTCTCGCGGGCCACGCTCCGGAACATCCGCCAGAACCTGGCCTGGGCCTTCGGGTACAACCTCATCCTGGTTCCGCTGGCTGTGCTCGCCATCGTGCCCCCGGTCGGCGCCGCGCTGGCGATGGCCTTCAGCTCGGTCAGCGTCGTGCTCAACGCCCTGCGTCTGCGGCGCTTCGCGCCCCGCATACCCGCTCCAACCCAGATCGACGTGCCCCCCGGGGCCGCCGCCACGGCCTGACCGTCTCAAGTTATCCGTCAACCTCACCGAAGGACCGACCACGATGCCAGAACTCACCCTTATCGCTCCGGACATCAGCTGCGACCACTGCAAGCACACCATCGAGACAGAGCTAGCCACTCTCGCGGGGGTGGCGCAGGTCCAGGTCGAGCCGCCCGTCAAGACCGTCCACGTCGTCTACGACGAGGCCGTCGTGAGCGAGCCCGCCATCCGATCCCGGCTTGACGAGATCGGCTACCCCGCCGCCGTCTGAGGGGCGCATGGCCGTTCCCGGATACAGCCACGACAAGGTCTCCCTCCAGGCGCGCCTGGCGCGCATCGAAGGACAGGTTCGCGGCATCCAGCGCATGGTCGATGAGGACCGGTACTGCATCGACGTCCTCACCCAGGTCACGGCGGTCAAGGCCGCCCTCGACAAGGTGGCTCTCGCCCTGCTCGACGACCACGTCAGCCACTGCGTGGTCGACGCGGTCCGGGAGGGCACCGGTGAGCAGAAGGTGAAGGAGTTGACCGCGGCGATCGGCCGCTACCTCGGCTGAGGGCGGGCGCATTAACCGGCTCGTGGTGGGTGCCGGTCGGATGGGGCTGGTCGGGCGCCATCAGCTGGGGACTCGGCAAGGTCTCGCCGGTCGCCTCGCACGGTCGTGGCGACTGCTTAGAACGTCCGTCAGACGGCCGCGGACCTCCCCGCCGGTGCTCTCTCACCGGGGCGCTTCGGCGCCAGGATCAGGCTGTCCGATGCGCTCCGACGCTCAGGCTGAGCGTCCGGGCGGGAGGGCCTCCGGTGCTGCCGCCCAGAGCACCACGTCGACGACCGGCTCCCCCGTATCCCCTCCGAGGGTCCGCTCGCGGCGCTCCAAGAGCAGGGTGCGGAGACCGGGGAGCGCGCCGCCGAGTGCCTCTTCGGTGTAGAGACGGGCAGCGTCCAGCGGTCCGACCCGGCCGAGCGAGTCGACATGATGACCGACCAGGAAGAGGTGCCCGCCGGGGCGAACAGCGCCCACCGCTGCCCGCAGGAGGACGGCGCGCTCCTCGGGTGACGGGTGGATGTTGGCGATGACCACGAGGTCGAAGCTATCCCCGCGGCGGAGGAAATCGCCGATGTCTGCCTGGACAGGGGAGACGCTCAGTCCCTCGGCGGCTGCCGCGGCGCCCACGCGGTCGAGGGCGACCGACGACGCATCGACGGCGGTGACCGTCCACCCGTGCCGGGCAAGCCAGAGGCTGTTGCGCCCCTCCCCGGCGCCGAGGTCCAGAGCCCGCCCAGGCGGGAGCGGTGTCACCAGTTCGACCATCGCGATATCGGGATGGCTCGAAAACAGCCGCCCGACGGCGGCGTACCGCTGATCCCAGTTTTCTTGGTGCTCCATCCGTGATCCTCCAGTCGGTCGGTAGCCGGCATCGTCCCGGGCGGTCACTCGCTCACGCGGGAGCCGTCGCTCACCGGCGCGGTGCGGCTCCGAGCCGTTGGGTCACTCCGGTGATGCTGGTGGTCGCCAGAGCATAGCCCCGGTCCGAGGTGGTCGTGCTCCTCGCCAAGGTGACGACGGGCACCTGCCTGAGGTGCAAACCCACCGCGACGACGAGGACCACCCGAGCCCCGACCGTCTCCTAGCGGGACGCGACCTTGTCCTGCGCCCGCGAGGTGTCCGTTTACTTCCGACTCGCGGGTGTCGACCGGCTGCGATTCTCCGTCAGACGATCTTCAGGGCGCTCACCGACGTCCTCTTGCTCCAGCCCGGCCATCCAGGTACGGGGTGGGGTCACTCGTGGTGGTGCGCGCTGAGCGACCGCGTTGACATCGGGGCCACAGCCCGTTCCTCCCTTTGGACCGCCCGCCGGAGGAAATCCGTCACCGCCGGAGCCACCGCGATAAAGCGGTCGATGTCACCGTGATCTGCGTCGGGGACGACCAGGAGATCCGTGCCTGGGGGTGCGGTTCGGTGCAACGCCTGCGCGTCGGTGAGGGGGATCACGGAGTCGATCGCGCCGTGGATCAGCAGCACCGGCATGCGCAACTGCGCGATGGTGGCGATGGGAGCGAACTCCGGGAAGCGCATGCCGACGGCGCGCTCGATCTCTCTCAGCACGAGCGAGATGGCGATCGCGGGCACGCCGCGCCGACGCATCGCCTGCCCCATGTACGCGGCGGCATCCGCCATTGAGGAGATGCTGACTACGGCGGCGATCCGTGGGTCACGGGAGGCGACCAGCAGGCAGGCCCCAGCTCCGACCGAGTGCCCCACCAGGACGATGCGATCCGGTTTGACGCGCGAGTCCTTCCGTAGCCAGAGGAGAGCGCGCTCGACATCGTCAGCGAAGCCTGGCATGGAGCTGACGTCGCCGCCGTCGCTGCGCCCGTGACCCCGAGCATCGAGCAGGAGGACGTGGAGGCCCGCGGCGTGAAGCGGCGAGGCCACCGGGAGCATGGAGCTGGCGCTTGCACTCCAGCCGTGGAGCACCAAGGCAACGGGCTGAGGGCCGGCCGCGGGCGCCGGTATGAACCAGGCGCGCAGGTGCCCCCCCGGACCAGAGATGGTCACGTCCTCTGCCTGCAGTCCCATGGCGGCGGGAGTTGCACCGGAGTGAACGTGGGGAACGCGAAAGAAGCGGATCAGGGCCCAGCGAAGACCGTGCCGGATTGCGGCCCATCCGAGGAGCAGCCCCGCGGTCCAGGCCAGGGCACGGGCTGGCTGAGACGTCAGCCACCCCGGGCGAGGGGGCTCAGCGTCTCGCGGCTTGCGAATCCGGATCCTCCTCCCAGACCGATTCAGCGGCGAGCATTCCCGGTACATCGCGATAGCGACCTCTGGTCGCAACGGCGGCCTTGGCAGTCTCGGTGTGATCAGCAGGTACCCCAGGGGTATATTCCCCCCTCGGCGGCTACCTGAGGGGTATCCGGCCGTGGGAACAGAAGGACACTCGGAGGTCACCGTGAGCCGGCTAGGCGTTCGAGTGGCAGGGCGGTCATGCGGCTGGGGCCCGCCGCGTCCCCCTCGGGGAGCTCGAGGGGCTGTTTGGTGGGGCGCCCCGCCGTCGACGCCTGGTGATTGGGTGGGGCTCGGGCACGGCCCTGCGCCGGCGACTGCTCACCGTCCCCTTTCCGGATTCGAGGCAGTGAAACGGAACTGGGGCTCGGGGGTGGGCGCGGCGGTCGGCCTGGCCGTGGAGACCCGCAAGGCGCTGCTGGTGTGGGGGTGAGGCTGCTCCTTGCCCTTCCCCTGGGGCTGATCATCGGGCTGGCACTCGGTGCCCTGGGGGGCGGCGGCTCGATCCTGGCCGTGCCCACTCTGGTCTACGTCGTCGGTCTCGGCCCAGAAGAGGCGGTTACGACCTCGCTCGTTGTCGTCGGGGTGGCTGCCCTCGGCGGGATGGTCGGCCACTGGCGCGCCGGGCGTGTCCGGGTGGCTGCTGGCCTGTGGTTCGGCCTGGCTGGCGTGGTGGGATCAGTGCTCGGGCACCCATCTCAGCCAGACGGTCAACCCCGATGTTCTTCTCCTGGCGTTCGCGTGCGTGATGCTGCTTGTCGCGTGGCGCATGTGGGTGACCGCACGCGCGTGTGGCCACACCACGTCCGGGGCGTCGTCAGACAGCAACGCTCCCGCGGGGCCGGCCATCGAAGGCTTGGCGCCCGCGGGTACGCCGCCACCCGGCCGTAGGATCGGGTCCCAGGTCTCGACGGTGGCCAAGGTGGTCGCCGCCGGAACGGCGGTCGGGTTCATGACCGGGTTCTTCGGGGTCGGTGGCGGGTTCATCATCGTTCCGGCACTCGTGCTCGCACTTCGTTTCGACATGTCGGTCGCCATCGGCACATCGCTTCTGGTGATCTTCCTCAACTGCGGTGAGGCGCTCGCCTCACGGCTCGCCACGACCGGGGTTGAGTTGCACGTCGCACTGCCGTTTGCGGTGGCGGCCCTGATAGGCGCGGTGGCTGGCAACCACATGGCGAGCCGAGTGCGGTCCTCAACCCTTCAACGCTGGTTCGCTGTGCTGCTGGTGGCAGTCGCCATCTACACGCTGGCCCGCTCGGCCGTCGCGCTATGAGCTGCCAGACTGCCGGCTGAGCCACGCGGGCACGGTGGAGGATCTGGCGGCTTGGGGCCCCAGGCAAGGCCAGATTGCCCCCGGGTGCTTCGCCGGACCTCAGACTGCGCCGCGTCCCACCTGGCCGCGCTGCCGCTTGCCTTACCAGGCGATGGGGTTGTTCTGGGGTTGACAGTATACCCCATGGGGTATATCGTGATCAGGGTTGTGAGCATCCCCCTAGGGGTTACACTTGAGGTGATCATGTCCACTATCGCGCTCAACGCGAAGACCTTCGCCGAGACGGTGAACCAAGATGGCATCGTCCTAGTCGACTTCTGGGCGGCCTGGTGCGGCCCCTGCCGCGCCTTCGCGCCGGTGTTCGGCGCAGCGGCGGAGGAGCACCCGGACATTGTGTTCGGCAAGGTCGACACCGAGGCCGAGCCCGCTCTGGCGAGGTCCCTCAACATCATGTCCATTCCCACCCTCATGGCTTTCCGTGACGGCATCCTGGTGTTCTCCCAGCCGGGGGCATTGCCCGCCGCCCCACTGGCCCAGCTGATCGCCGCCGTGCGAGACCTGGACATGGCCGCGGTGCGTGCCGAGGTGGCTGCCGCCGAGGCGACGGCGACGACGGCATGACCGACGACGCTGAGGCGAGCCGCCGGGTGCGGGTCGACTATGAGGCCGGGGACCGGTTCCGCATCGCGGTCCGTCAACACACCATCACCGTCGATCAGCCGGCATCCGACGGTGGCGAGGACACCGCCCCCACTCCGACCGAGCTCTTCATTGCCAGTCTGGCCTCGTGCGTGGCCTTCTACGCCCGCCGCTTCGCCGCCCGGCACGACATTCCGACCGATGGGCTCGCCGTCACCGCCGAGTTCAGCATGGCCTCGCACCCGGCTCGGGTGGGCGCGATCACACTTCAGCTGCATGTCCCGGGAGAGCTCTCGCCTGAGCAGCAGGCCTCTCTCCTCGCCGTCGCCTCGCACTGCACAGTCCACGGCACCCTGATGCGACCTCCGGAGGTTCGCATCGAGCTGGCCGCGCTGACACCCGGGGCCGTGTGAGCAGCCCGGGCGACTGGGACGCCCGCTACCGCGCCAGCGACCACCTGTGGCCGATTGCCCCGAACTTGTGGGTGGCCGAGCAGATGGCGGACAGTGTGGCCGGGCGCGCGCTGGACCTGGGGGCCGGGGAAGGGCGGAACACGCTCTGGCTGGCCCGTGCAGGATGGTCGGTGATGGCCGTCGACTTCGCCGCCGTGGCCCTGGAACGCGGGCGCGCCAAGGCGACCGAGGATCCGACGCTCGCTCGACGGATCGAGTGGGTGACCGCAGACCTGCGCACCTTCTCGCCGGAGCCCGAGGCCTTCGATCTGGTGCTGCTCTCCTACATCCATCTGCCGGCTGATGAGCGCGCCGGCCTGCTGCGCAGGGCGGCCACGGGGCTGGCGGTGGGTGGCACCCTGCTCGTCGTAGGCCACGCCAGGCGCAACGCGACCGATGGGGTCGGCGGCCCGGGTGATCTCGACAGGCTCTTCGAACCGGCCGGCGTCATCGCCGACCTGCAGGGCAGCGGTCTTCGCGTCGAGGTGGCGGAGGAGCGATTGCGCCCTGTCGATGGCAGCGAGCGTCCCGCCATCGATGTCCTTGTCAGAGCCCGCCGCCCGGGACGCCCCACCGAATCGCTCCACGCGGTAGGAGGTCATCATGCAGCTTGACGAGGCCGCCATCGTCGATGTGCTCAAGCGGCTTCGGCGAGCCGAAGGCCAGATCCGCGGGGTCATCGGCATGCTCGAGAATGGCCGCGATTGCGCCGATGTCGTCACCCAATTGGCGGCGGTGTCTCGCGCTCTCGACCGAGCGGGATTCAAGCTGATCGCCAGCGGGCTCCAGCAGTGCGTGACGGAGCGCGAAGGCGGGGCAGTTCCCACAGTGGACGAGGCGCAGCTGGAGAAGCTGTTCCTCTCTCTCGCCTGAGTCCGAGGGAGTACGGTGTCGCGATGAGCCACGGTGCCTCGGCAACCGGCATCGGACCGCGGGCTGACCGTTCAACGCCTCCCAGAGGGACCGCTGCGCGGGTGTCCTGGACACGCCTGACCCACCCCAATCTCGCATGTGACAGGGTAGAACAGGGAACCGCATCATGGTGATCTGCTTGGCTGTGGCCGATGACGGCTGCATTGACCCTCGCTGGGGGCGAGCCCAACGGGTGGTGATCGCTACGGTTGAGGCCGGCACGATCATTGGCTGGGAGGAGTTCGACGTGTCGTGGGACGCCCTGCACGACACCGGCTCCGAGGGCGCCCACCACGCCAGGGTGGCCCGTTTCCTGCGTGAGCATCAGGCTGACACCGTGCTGGCCCACCACATGGGTGAGGGCATGGCCCGCATGCTTCAGAAGATGGGCGTCACCGTCCGTCTCGGGATCGTCGGCGACGCGCGCCGGGCCGTCACCACTGCCGCCGGCTGACGGGGTCCGAGTCACGTCGACCATCGCAGAAAGGGGTGTACTGGTGAGCGGCCCCGCTGTCAACCGGGCCAGGGTGGCGCTGTTCGCGACCAGCCACGCCATCGATGACATGTACCAGGGAGCGGTGCCGGCTCTGCTGCCGTTCTTCGTCGCCGACCGCCACTACAGTTATGCGGCGGCCGCCGGGCTGATGTTCGCGCTGACAGCCATGTCGTCGGTGATCCAACCGGTCTTCGGGGCCCTCACCGACCGGCTCCATCTCTTCTGGCTGGTGCCGGCAGGCCTCACCGTCGCGGGGATTGGCGTCGGGCTATCGGGACTGACCCAGAGCTACCTGATGACCTTCCTGGCGATCGCGGTCGCAGGGGTGGGGGTGGCCGCGTTCCACCCAGAAGCGGCGCGCGCCGCTCGCGCGGCGAGTGTCGACAGTCAGCAGGCGATGAGCGTCTTCTCGGTTGGCGGCAACGTGGGCTATGCGATCGGCCCGATGTTTGTCTTCGCGGTGCTCTTCTTCGTGCCCGGCACCGGCGGCACGGTGTTCTTGGCAGTGCCCGCGCTGATCACGGGTGCTGTCGTCTTCGTCGTGCTGCGGCGCCATCCGGAGACCCACGTGGTGCGCCATCTGAGTGGGGAGCGGCCCCAACAGTCGGACGATTGGCGGGGCTTCATCGGGCTCACCTCGGTGGTCATGCTGCGGTCCATCGTCTATTTCGGGCTGACGTCACTGGTGGCGCTCTACGTCGGGACCAGCTTGCGCGGGGGCAAAGGGCTCGGTGAGGCGGCGCTCACGACCATGGTCGGCTTCGGCGCGGTCGGCACCATCACCGGCGGGCGGCTTGCCGACCGGTTCGGCCGGCTTCCGGTGACACGGGTTTCGTTCGCAGCGAGCCTTGTCAGCCTGCTGGCCATCGCACTCACGCCCTTGCCGTGGGTCTTCCTGCCGATCGCGGTCACCGGCTTCGTGCTCTTCCAGTCGTTCAGCCTGACGGTGACTCTCGGCCAGGACTACCTGCCCACGCGCATCGGCACGTCCTCGGGTGTGACTCTCGGGCTGGCGATCAGCGTTGGCGGGTTGGTCGCGCCCGGCCTGGGTGCCTTGGCGGATGCGACCAGCCTGCGTGTCAGTCTCCTCGTGCTGCTGGCATTCTTGCCCGCCGGGCTGGCGATCGCCTTGCGCTTGCGCGACCCTCGCCCCACCCGTATGCAGAGCTCCGAGCGACCCGGCGTCGCCGCACCCAGCGCCCCCTCGGCGCCCGTACTCCACGTCCCGTGATTCCTCCTGGCCTGATGTTGATTCCGCCTGTGACTGAGGTCTGAGGCATGGATGAATCGCCACCCACTCCCGCCATGGCCGACCCCTCCGAGGTCGTCTGGGCGCATGCCGAGGACGTCGCGCGCCTGGCGCGGCAGCTCTGCCAGCATCGAGAGGATGCCGAGGACGTCGCCCAGACCTCGCTGCTCAAGGCGGCCCAGCACCTCGACGGCTTCCGCGGCGAGTCCAGCGTCCGCACCTGGCTTCACCGGATCACCACCAACGAATGCCGGATGATCCGCCGGCGGCTGACGGCGCGGTCCCTGGACGCGATCCTGGAAAGTCCCAACCCCCCAGAGCGTGCGGTGCTGACCGTCAGCGCAGATCCAGAGTCACTCGCCGAGGAGCGCGAGCTCGGGCGGCTGGTGGTCTCCGCCATCAGCGCGCTCCCGAGCCGGCAGCGAGCGGCGATCATCTTGTCGGACGGCGCCGAGCTCAGCGCCGAGGCGGTGGCCCGCACGCTCGGTACCTCGGTCTCGGCCGTCCGGTCACTTCTCGTTCGAGCCCGGCGGAACGTCCGAGCTCAGGTCGCGCAGGGGCTGGGCCCACCTCCGGGCGTGGGAGCCGCCCGCATCTGACGGTGGACGCTGGTTCAGCGCACGCGAAGCGGTGCACACGTGGCCCGCACCATCTCACGGGGCCATGCATCCATGACAGTGAGGTGTCCATGAGCTTCACCGGATCGCCGCTCCTCATGCAGCCGTGAACGGGGTCGCGCTGCCACACCGGACGGGGCGCACCCGTCGCCAGGAGGGCCGTCGGGGCCCGGACGAGGTGGTGGTCGGCCATCGTCGACTGCTGGCCGTCGTGGCCCACCCCGACGATGAGTCCTTTGGGCTCGGCGCCGTGCTCTCCACATTCTCCGGCTCCGGCGCCCAGACTTCCGTGCTCTGCTTCACCCACGGCGAGGCGTCGACCCTGCACGGCGTGCCCGGCGACCTCGGCGCCCTTCGCGAGCGGGAACTGCAGGAAGCCGCCGACGTCCTCGAAGTGGCCACCGTGCGGCTCCTTGACCACCCCGACGGGCAGCTCGAGAGCGTCTCCCTCGATACGCTCGTCACTGAGGTTCTGGCCATGGCGGATGCGGTGGCGGCTGACCTGCTGCTGGTCTTTGACGAAGGCGGCGTCAGCGGGCACGCGGACCATCGGCGCGCCACCGAGGCCGCTCGCCGCGCCGGCGGCCTGCGGAACCTTCCCATCGCAGCCTGGGCCATCCCTGACCGGGTGGCTCGGGCCCTCAATGCGGAGTTCGGGACGACCTTCCAGGGACGTCCCGCTCGAGCGCTGGACGTCCGTCTCACGGTGAACCGCGAGCGTCAACGAGGTGCCATCGCTCGTCATCGAAGCCAGTCTCAGGCCAACCCCGTCCTCTGGCGTCGACTGGAACTCCTCGGCGACGTGGAATGGGTCCGTCTCCTGGGCGCCGGGGGCGGCTGGCCGGCCAGCTCATGACCGGGATACCGGGAGCCTGCGGCCGGAATCGAGGCACCCTCAAGCGGAAGCCGTGAGCTGCTCCGCGACTCGGTGCAGCCGCGCCGAGGCGTCTCGGGCCACCTCCTCGACGGCGGCGCCGCCGACCAGGGAGAGGGCTGCGACCGGCTCCATGAAGCGGATCCGCGTGCGAGCCGGGGTCTCCTGCTCGACGACCACGTTGCAGGGCAGGAGCACCCCGACTCCGGGCTCGCTTTCCAGGGCGCGGTGGGCGAGGCGTGGATTGCAGGCCCCGAGGATGGTGTACGGTCGAAAGTCGACGCCCAGTTTCGCTTGGAGAGTCGCGCGGACGTCGATCTCGGTGAGCACTCCGAATCCCTCCCCCGCGAGCAGGGCGCGCGTGCGCTGTTCGGCCGCCGCGAACTCCAGCTCGACCTCGACGCTGAACTCATATCCACCGTTCGGCACGGTCACGTCTCCGACCGCGCGCTGGCCCGTTCCCGCGCGGGGGACAACGCCACATCGCGTCGACGATCGCGCAGCCCCTCGAGGTACTGGGACACCGCCACCGCCGCGGTGGTGCCGTCCCCGACCGCGGTGGCGACCTGCCTGGTCAGCTGGGCGCGCACGTCTCCCACCGCCCAGAGCCCCTCGACCGACGTCTGCAGGTCACGCCCGGTGAGGACGTATCCCGCAGCATCTCGTTCCACTTGGGCAGGAAGGTGCAGGGAGTTGGGAAGGAAGCCGACTAAGATGAACACGCCGCTCACCGGCAGGTCACGCTCCTCGTGGTCCCTCTCCAGGCGCACACCCGAGACCACGCCATTCCCGTGGATCTCCCGGACCCGGGCGCCGAGGATGAAATCGATGCTGGGGTTGGCCCGCGCCCTCGCCTGGAGGATGGGCTGAGCGCGGAGCTGACCGCGGCGGTGGATGACCGTGACCCGGCTTGCGTAGCGGGTGAGGAAGTCAGCCTCCTCGAGCGCCGCATCGCCGCCCCCGACCACCGCCAGCTCCTGACCCTGGAAGAAGGCGCCGTCGCAGACCGCGCAGTAGCTGACTCCCCGGCCCGCGAATTCCGCCTCGCCGGGCACGTCGAGCTTCCGCGGCCGGCCGCCGGCGGCGAAGACCAGGGCGGGGGCGTGCAGCTCCCTCCCGCTCTCCAGCCGGGCCACCTTGGTGCCGCCGGGGCGAACCTCGACCGCCTCCACCGGCTCGAATTCGCGAATGTCGAGACCGAACTTGCGGGCGTGGTCGCCCATCTTGCTGGCCAGGTCCCCGCCGGAGATCGACTCGAATCCCGGGTAGTCCTCGATCAGCTCGGTGTTGAGCAGCTGGCCGCCGATCGGGCCACCGTCGACCAGCACCGTCTTCAGGTTCATGCGGGCAGCGTAGAGCCGGCGGCTAGGCCGGCCGGCCCGCCCCCGACGATGATGAGGTCGCAACTCTCAACCGGAGCACGGCCCGTGTCCGCTGGCGTGACCGCGTCGATCCCCAGCGAAGCCAGGGCACCACGCATCAGTGGTCCCACCAACTCTGCCATCTCGTCCACCTCAGCGAATGGCCGAGAGGTCCTCGGCGCTTCACATACCACTGATGCGGGAGCGGGCGAAATAGTGCGGACGCAGCCCTGGTCGCTCTGAAGCAGAGCTCCACCCGCTGCGCCGGCGGAGGAAGCCGAGGTGGCGTCGGCGGTCGCCTCGGAGCCGATGGTGAGCCCCCACAGCGAGCAGACGCGCACCATCTCGCATCGCCGTGCATCCGTGGAACTGACAGCCGGCTCTGTCGGATCGCTAGATCCGCCCGGCCACACCGTGGAGATGAACATGGCTCAGAACATGGGAACCACCGACCGCGCGGCACGCGTCGTTGTCGCCGTCGCCGCCGCCCTGGTCGCCGGCTGGGCGGGATTCGGCACGGCGGCGGGGATTGTGCTCCTCGCCATCGCCGCCGTCCTGCTGGTCACCGGTGCGTCCGGCTTCTGCCCGCTCTATGTGCCCTTCCACCTCAGCACCCGCCGGCACGGCGCTGCGAGGACCTGGGGGCACGGCCAGCGCACTTCTCAGTGATTGCATCCGAGACCCGCTTGGCGGTGACCTGAGCGCTCTGTTCCCAAGCTTGAGCGCGGTTGCTCGATTGGCTGGTGACCCGCAAGCGCGGTCAGGCTCACGCTGTCGCCTGGCGACGACCGTCCGGCCGCATGCGGCATCTCGGTGGCCGGCATCGTCCCTCCGGGGCACTCTCGGTGCTGGAAGGCCGCGCAGACAGTGGGCCCGGTCCCGTCTCCTCAATCGGCGACGTGCCAGAATCAGGCACGTGGAGAGCAGCCGATGATCCGAGGTCGCCCCCGCGGTTCATTCACTGCGCCTTGCCGCCCTGGCAGGAGCTGTGAAGCTGACTGCGTTGCAGGAGGTCTCTAACGCGTGCTGGCCGTCGCTTGGATGGCGCCGTGGCCCGTCTTCGTCGCTGCCGGAGCGGTGATCGGGATGCTCGTCGGATTGTTCGGCGTCGGAGGCTCGTCGATCGCCACACCGCTGCTGGCCGTGCTAGGAGTTCCGGGCTTGCTGGCGGTCGCCTCCCCACTGCCCGCCACTATCCCAGCCGCTCTCGGCGCTGTGGTTCCCTATCTGCGAAACGAAAAGGCTCGGCCTCGTGCCGCAGGTTGGACCTTGATCGGAAGCGTGCCAGCGGCCATCGCCGGGGCATTCCTTTCCCAAGTTATCGGTGGCTCCGTGTTGCTCTACGCATCTGGCATCGTCCTCACGATCGTCGGAATCCGCGTCGTCAGGCCAATTGGCGAAACCCAGCAGCTTGCCGGCACCATGCGCCGCAGGAACCGCTTGGTCCTCGTCGCGGTCTCTGCTGCCGTTGGACTCTTCTCTGGGCTCCTCGCCAACGGGGGAGGTTTTCTGCTCGTGCCGATGTACCTCCTCATTTTTGGTCTCGACATGCGCCAGGCCGCCGGAACCAGCCTTCTCGTTATCGCTGTGCTCACCCTGCCGATTCTTGCTGCCCACGCCGCCCTCGGGCACATCGACTGGAGCGTCGCTGGGGAATTTGCGCTTGGCGCCATCCCAACCAGCATCGTGAGCGGTCGGCTCGCCCAACGGGGCACCAGCGGTGGCCTGCGGAAGGCGTTTGGATGGTTCCTCGCCGGTTGCGGAGTTGCCTTCGTCCTCTACCGCCTCCTGGGCGGCTGAACTCTCGCGGTCGCGAGTCCGAGCGTGAGCGCTGTCGCCGCACTGGTGGGGGGTCGTGGTAGCATACCGGTAGGGGTATGCTACCCGGACCACGCAACCGCATCAGGAGCCCCCTCAATGGTGCATCCGGCCAACCACTCTCGCCCTCGATGCAAGCTGTGCCCGCGCCGGCGAGCAACTGCCGCACGTCCCCACCGCAGTCGAGACGCGATCTCGGTGCAGGTGGCGGCGCCCTGTCCGACGGTGCGGGGTCTGGGATCCCATCCGCCTGAGAGGTCATGATGTTCGGGTTCTTTCGCCGCGCGACCACCGCGCACTCAACCCCCGACGAGGCGTATGCGGCGCAGCGCCGTGGCGCGGTCCTCATCGACGTACGCGAGAACCGCGAGTGGCGCGCTGGCCACGCGCCCGGGGCGCGCCACCTCCCGCTGAGCCGACTCTACCGGGAATCGCCGCACCTCCCGAGCGATGCGGAGATCCACGTCATCTGCGCGAGTGGGCATCGCAGCCAGGTCGCGGGACGGCTACTCCGGAGCGCCGGGTTCGAGACGGTCGCCAGCGTCCGAGGTGGAATCGCCGGTTGGCGACGTGCCGGGCTGCCGATCGACCGCTGACGCCGCGCCAAGGCGTCGTGTCCGTGCGCCCCACCCGGTGCGGAGCCTTCCGACTGACATGGATCCCGGGCAGAGTACCGAGGGGAGCTGCTGCGCAGGCAGGGGGGGGTACCGCTACAGCGTCGGGCCGCCCACATGCGCGGCTGACGCGCCCCTCTCTGCGACGGCATCGAGGAGGTGGTCGGAGATGTCGCGGAAGCGCATGGTGCCATTGGCCGCCTTGCGCAGGTTGACCAGACAGATCGGACACATGGTGACGCAGTCCGGGGCCGCCGCCCGCAGCTGCGCGACCCGCTTGACGGCGATCGCGGCCGCCGTGGTTGGGAACAGGGATTCGGCGGGGCCGCCGCAGCACCAGGTCCACTGCCCCGCGTTCTCCGGCTCCGCCACGGTGAGGCCGGCCGACGCGAGCAGCCGGCGCGGCTCGTCGACGATCCCCTCATACCGGGCATAGACGCACGAGTCGTGGATGGCGACCGTCCCGCTGAGGGGGACGCCCACCGGCAGCCCGCGCTCCGCCAGCACCTCGAGGTAGCTGCGCACGTGCACGTCGTATCCGTCGACGAGCTTTGGGTAAACGGTGCGCAGCATCGTCGTCGTGTGGGGGTCGACAGTGATCACCTCGCGGACACCGTGCTTGCGGAGGATACCGGCAACCCGGCGAGCGTGGGCCGCGACCGCCTCGTCCGCGCCCAGGTCATGGGCCAGGGCGCCGCTGTAGAGATCGTCCTCATAGAGGTAGCCAAAGGCGACCCCGGCTCGCTGGAGGAGGCGCGCCACGTTGGCGGGCACGCGGTCGTACTCAGCCCTTTCCTCCGCCCTCGGCCGGGCCATGATGGCGACGCCGTTGACCAGCCGGTTGGCGCGGCGGGCCACACCGCTGAAGCGGGCAAGCGGTGAGTCGCCCAGCCGCTGCTCGAGGCGGACCAGTCGCTCGATGTAGGGGATCAGCTGGTACATCTGCCCGGTGTAGAGCACCGTCTCTCCACCGCGGGGGATGCCGAGGTCGCGGGCCCAGGCGGTCGCCCGGCGAGCGGGGATGGGCAGCACCGAGCCACGCAGCCGCAGGTTGTCGGCCAGGATCCCCACCACGTCGCGGACCGGAAGTGGCATCAGGACCACTCCTGCAGGAGCCAGTGACGGAGGACGCGCATGTTCTCGGTTATGTGCACCCCGGCCGGACAGTTCGCCTCGCAGGCCCGGCAGAGCAGGCAGGAGAAGATGGCCTCGCTCGACTGGATCACTCGGTCCTCGAGCCCCAGCGCGGCGTAGCGGAACAGCCGGCGGGGCAGCAGGTCGACGCCGAGGGGGCAGGTGGCGGTGCACACCCCGCAGTTCATGCATGCCTCGGCGTCGAAGGGGCCGATCGCCTCCAGCTGGCGGATCATGCCGGCGCTGGCCAGCGCGCTCATGGTCGCTTCACCGCCGCGTAGCGGTAGTGACCGTCGTCGCTCACGCCCTTCTCCTCGGCGACGTAGCCGTACTTGCGCAGGCCCATCGTCCAGACCATGACCTCGTCCTCGGGGAAACCACTCCGCACCGCCAGCTCAGGCACGGTGAGGGGTCCCGCGTCGAAGAGCAGCTCCACCAGGCGCCCGCGGACGAGCGGCTCCTCGCGGATCACCTCGCGGAGGTCGCGGCTCATCGGGCCACCCCCACCAGCAGCCCGTCGATCATCGCCCGCACCTGGGCGTCGGTGTACCCGCGCAGGTCGATGGCGTCGACGGTGCAGACGGGGGCGCAGCCGCCGCAGCCCTTGCAGCCGGTGACGTCGATGACCGCCGTACGGAGGGCGATCTCCGTGTCCAGCCCCGCAGCGTCCGCCGCCACCAGGGTGATGGCGCCGAACGGGCAGGCGTCGACGCACACCCCGCAGCCCGTGCACGCCGACGCGTTGACGACGGCGACCTGGGGATCGAGCTCGGCGATGCCCCGCTTGAGCACGGCCGCCGCTTGGGTGACCGCCGCCAGCCCCGAGGCGACACTCTCCGCGACGGTCTTCGGAGCCTGGCAGGTGCCCGCGATCAGCACCCCGTCGACCACGGTCTCCACCGGCCGCAGCTTGGGGTGGATCTCGTTGAAGAACCCGTCGCTGCCGATCGGCAGCTTGAGGGTGCCGATCAGCTCCGGGTTCTTGCGCGCCACCATGCCGGTGACGAGGACGACCAGGTCGGCGGCGACGGTGACCTCTTCCCCGGCGGTGAGCAGGTCGCGGACGGTCACCCGCAGGCCGTCGCCGTCGCGGCTGACCGAGGGTGGCTGGTCGTCGGCGAACTTCAGGTAGAGGGAGCCGCGCCGGCGCGACTCGGTGAGCATGGCCTCGTTCCTGCCGTAGGTGCGGAGGTCGCGGTAGAGGTGGTACTGGCGGATCTCCGCACCCCGGTCGGCGGCGAGCAGCGCGCTGTGGACCGCGGCGCTGCAGCAGAAGCGGGAGCAGTAAGGGTGCTCCTCACCGCGGCTGCCGACACAGTAGATGTAGGCGATCGTGCGGACCGGGCGGCCCTCGTGCGTGATCGGTCCGTCACTCTCCTTCAGCAGCGACGTGAACTCCGGCAGGGTGAGCACCCCGGAGATGCCGTAGCCGAACTCGCCGGCAGCGGGCTCGTAGCTGTCGAAGCCGGTGGTCACGATGATCTGCCCGACCGAGAAGGTGATCGGCTCCGCTTCGGTGCGGATCGTGACCTGGTAGTCGCCGTAGGTGCCCGACTTGGCGACCAGCTCAGCGCCCGTGAGCACTGTGATCGCTTCCCGGCGCCGAATCTCCCTGTCCAGGCGCAACACCAGTGCCCCGCCGTCCGCACCGTGGGGGTAGGTGGTCCCCAGGCGGGCCACCCAGCCCCCGAGGCGTGGCGCCCGCTCGACCAGCACGACCTCCAGGCCGAGGTCGGCCAGACCGACCGCCGCGCGCATCCCGGCGACGCCCCCACCGATGACCAGGACCCGGGGCACCGTCTCCACGGCAGTCGGCTCCAGCGGCTCGGAGAGCCGGGTGCGGGCGATGCCGGCGCGGACCAGCCGGAGCGCCTTGCGGGTGGCGCCGTCGTGGTCGTCGGTGTGCGTCCACGAGCACTGCTCACGGATGTTCACCTGGGTGTACTCATAGGGGTTGAGCCCGGCCCGCCGGGCCACACCGCGGAAGGTGAGGGTGTGCAGCTTGGGCGAGCAGGAGGCCACCACCATGCCGTCGAGCTGGTGCTCGGCGATGTCCTGGGCGATCTCCTGCTGGGTGGCGTCCGAGCAGGTGAACATGGCGTCCCGCGCCACCACCACGTCGGCGTCGGTCTTGACCGCATTGACGACCTGCTGGACGTCGACGTAGTCGGAGATGTTGCCGCCGCAGTGGCAGACGTAGACGCCGATCCGGCGTTTGCTCGGGCTGGCGCCGGGGTCGGGCGCGCCTTCCCGAGGGGGAAGCGGGGCGGCGGTCATACCGGCACCCTCCTGCGCTCGAGCTGAGCCGCCGCCTGGGCCACCGCGGCCCCGGAGTGGAGGATCGATTCCGGGATGTCACGTGCCCCCGAGGCAGCGCCGGCCACGAAGACGCCGGGGATGCTGGTGGCGCCGGGGTTGAGGTCCTCGTCGACCTCCGCCACGTAGCCGTGCTCATCCAGGGTCAGGGCTCCGTCGGCGAAGGGGTGGGCCGCCTCGGGGTTGGGCTGGACGCCGACGGCGAGGACGACGAGGTCGTACTCGGCCTCCGCGATCACCCCGCCGCCGTCGATGTCCTCGTAGCGGAGGATCAGGTTGCCGTCCGCCGTCTCGCTGATCCCGGCCACCCGGCCCTTGACGAAGCTGGTTCCCATCGCCTTGGTCTGCTCAAAGAACTCGTCGTATCCCTTGCCTGCGGCGCGGATGTCGATGTAGTGGACGGTGACGTCGGCCAGGGGGAGGGCACCCATGATCAGCTGGTTCTGCTTCAGCGAGTACATGCAGCAGAACTTGGAGCAGAGCGGGTTGCCCACGGTCTGGTCGCGCGAGCCGGTACACATCACGTAGGCGATGCGCTCCGGCACCCTGCCGTCGCCCGGCCTCAGCACCGTGTTGTAGGGGCGGGTGGGGGCCAACAGCCGCTCCATCTGGGTGCCGGTGATGACGTTCTTGAAGCGCCCCCACCCGTACTGTGGCTTGAGGTCGGCCGGGAAGAGGCGGTAGCCGGTCGAGACGACGACGGCGCCGACCTCGACCTCGACGTTCTCCGGCCGCATGGCGAGATCGATGGCCTCCGCCGGGCAAGCCGCCAGGCACTCATGGCACTCCGAGCACACCCCGCAGTCCAGGCAGCGGCCGGTAGCCTGGCGGGCCTCGCTCTCGGAGAGTGCGGGCTCCAGCTCGGCGAAGTCCGTGGGCGCCTCGGCGAGTCGAACTGCGGCATCAAACGGTTCCCGACGGCTGTGCGTCCCCTGCCGGGCCAGCACCTCCGCCTTGTCCATGACGGGTAGCGGTTCATCGAATCCGGCGAGCGGAAGGCCGCGCAGCCATCGATCCACCATATGGGCGGCCCGGCGGCCGTGGCCCACGGCCTGGGCGATCGTGGTAGGTCCGGTCACCGCGTCACCGGCGGCGAAGACCCAGGGGATCGCCGTCTGCAGGGTCGTCGGGTCGGTCTGGAGCACCCGCGCCCCAGCCGGTGCCAGGAGAGGGAAGGCGGCCGTGTCGGCGCCCATCCCGACCGCGACGATGGCCACATCACAGTCCAGGCTGTCGCGGCGAGCCTCGTCATAGGACGGCCTGAACCGTCCCGCGTCGTCGACGACGGACGTGCATCGCTTGAGCTCGACGGCCTCGACGCTCCCTGCGCCGCGGAAGCCGGCAATGCCCCACCCGTCGTGGAGGAGGACGCCCTCGGTCAGGGCTTCATCGACCTCCCAGCCGAAGGCGGGCATGTCGGCGCGACGCTCGAGGCAGACCATGTGCACCGCGGCGGCACCGAGACGGCGGGCGCTTCGCGCCGTGTCGATGGCGACGTTGCCGCCTCCGATCACCACCACCACCTTACCGCTGAGGTCCTGGGGCCGGCCGAGCCGGATGTCGCGGAGGAAGTCGAGGGCGGCATGGACGCCGCTCAGGCTCTCCTCGCCGGCGACGTAGAGCCGGGCCGCGCGTGGCGTTCCGGTGGCCACCACGACCGCGTCGAACCCCTGACCCCGCAGCTCCTCGAGGTCGTCGACACGCGTCCCGGTGACGATCTCGACCCCCAGGTCGGTGACGTTGGCCACGTCACGCTCGACAACCTCGGCGGGAAGGCGGTAGGAGGGGATGGAGAGGCGGGGGGCGCCACCCGCCGCCGGCGCCGATTCGATAATCCTCACGCCATACCCGTTCCGGGCCAGCTGCCAGGCGGCCGTGAGCCCGGCCGGACCGGAGCCGACCACCGCCACCCGCTTGCCATTCGGAGCCGACCGCTCGGTTGTGGGCGGCTCAGGCAGCGCGTAGTGGGTGTCGGCGATGAAGCGCTTGAGTCGGCGGATCGACACCGGGCCTTCGAGGCTGCCCCGGGTGCACTCGGTTTCGCAGGGCGCGTAGCAGGCACGCCCGAGGGTCCCGACGAGGGGTGTGGTCTCGGCCACGAGGCCAAAGGCCTCCTCGTACTTGCCGCTGCGCACCAGGGAGACGTAGCCGTGAGCCTTGATCCCCGCCGGGCAGCCGAAGGTGCACGGCGAGGTGCCGGGGCGCTCGACGAGCGCCTTCTGAGGGATGGCCTGGGGGAACGGGATGTAGGCGGCGCGCCTCGAGACCATCTCCCCGTTGAACTGATCCGGGACGGCGACCGTGCAGGCGGCCTCACAGAGGCGGCACCCGGTGCACAGCGACTCGTCGACGTAGCGTGCGGAACGGCGCACCGTGACCTGGAAGCCCCGCTTCGCGTCGCCCCGGACACTCTCCACCATGGACTGGGTGAGGACGGTCACGTTGGGGTGGTGGGCCGTCGCCGCCATCTTGGGCGTCGAGATGCAGCTGGCGCAGTCGAGGGTCGGGAAGACCTTGCTGAGCAAGATCATCTTGCCCCCGATCGACGGTTCCTTCTCGACCACGAGCACGCGGTGGCCCATGTCGCCGAGCTTGACCGCGGCCTCCATGCCACCGATCCCGCTCCCGATGACCAGCGCGTCGTAGGTCGTCGACGTGTCCATGGCCGCCTAAGCTTCCATGGCCGCGAGCGACTCGGTGAAGCCGCGCACCTGGCGGGTGAACGGCTCGGCGCACACCGAGCAGATGGCCGCCATCTTCACCCTGCTTCCATCGATCCCCCGCTCGGCCATCAGCGTCTGGGCCGCCTGGACGATGCGCGACGAGCGCGCCGTGCAGTCCGGGAGGTAGCCGCACTCCTCGCCGTCGGCGGCGATGAACACCCCGTCGAAACCCTGCTCGAGGGCGTGAAGGATCCAGCCCGGTCTCACCCCGCTGGTGCAGGGCAGGCTGATCACGACCACCTCCGGCGAGTAGTGCATGTGGGAGCTGCCCGCCAGGTCGATGCCCGGGTCGGAGATGGCGTTGGTCGAGAAGACGAGGACGCGGGGCCCATGGGCCGGGGCATCCCCGACCACAGAGGCGGCGGGCTGCAGCATGGGGCCTGGTCTCAGCTCACTTGGCCCGACGAATGAGGACCCGGTCGTATCCCTGGGCGGGGACGGCACCGAGGAAGCCGTGGCCGACCTTGCCCGACCAGGCCGCCACGTCGGCCTTGGTCTGGGGGTCGCTCGACCAGAGCTCGAGTACCTCACCGATAGCGACGCCGGGCATCGCCTTCTTGGCCTCCAGCAGCGGACCCGGGCATCCGGTACCGCGGGCGTCGACGACCTTGGCGACGATCAGCGTCGCGACATCCGCCTCGGTCAGCACAGTCGACATGTGGTCTCCTCTCAGTAGGTGAGGGTGTTGGTCGCCGAGGTGACCTCGACGACAAGGCGAGCGGCGGCGACGATCTCCGCTCCCTCAACGAGGTCTTCTTGGTCCAGGCCCCGGCTCTTCAGGCCCGGCCAGCAGACCAGCAGCTTGCCGCCGAGCTCGGCGATGGGCCCGATGAGGTCACTGATCGGGGCGAGGTCCGGGACCGAGACGGTCTCTGCCACTCCCTTCTTCATCAGCAGGCAGCCCTCGCCCTGGAAGCCCATCACCACCTCGACGTCCGAGGCGAGGGCGGCGGCGGCCATGGTGAAGGGCAGGGTGGCCAGCTCCGGATCGTCCGGTCCATGGGTCACCATGATCACGAGCTTCTCGGGAGTCCCCATCTCCTACTCCTCCTCCCCCCGGCGCAGGAAGAACACGAGATCGCGGCCCTCCTCGTGCCATTCGAGCAGCTCGTTGCCGGTGCTCCCCGCCCAGGCGGGGATGTCAGCGATCGCCCCCCGGTCGGTGGCGATCACCTCGAGGACCTCTCCGGCCGCGAGCCCCCTCATCGCCTTGGCGGTCTTGACGATCGGCATCGGGCAGAGGAGCCCGCGCGCATCGACGACGACCGTCGCCTTGATCTCGGTCTCAGCCATCGTTTCGTTCCTCAACGTTCTCTGTGTTCTCGAGCATGAGCAGGGCTATATGAAGAGGGTGAGGTGCGCCGTGCGGGCCTCGGCCAGGAAGGCCGCGGCGCCGGCGAACTCGACCCCCTCGATGAAGTCCTCGGGCTTGTAGCCGAACACGTCCATGGTCATCTGGCACGCGATGAGACGAACCTCGAGCTCACGCGCCGTCTCGAGGAGCTCGCGGATGGTGGCGACGTTCTTGCCCCGGAACTTCGCCTTCATCATCTTGGTGGCCATCGGCCCCATGCCGGGCAGGCCGAGGACCAAGTTCGGCATGGTGATCGGCATCGGCATCGCCGGGTTGCCCAGCGGCGAGACCTTGAGCAGACGCTCGTAGTCGCGATGGATGATGCTCAGGCCGTAGAAGGTGAAGAAGACCGACGTCTTCATCCCCGACGCCGCCGCCGTGGTGGCGAGGATCAGCGGGGGATAGGCCCAGTCGAGGGTCCCCTTCGACGCGATGATCGTCGCCGTCTTGGTCCCGGGGTCGCGAGCGCTGGAACGCTCGATCTCGGACCGGACGATGCGCCGAATGTCCGCCTCGGTGAGCGCCGCCGACGGGGGCGCCTCCGCGACTGTCGCAGGGCTTCCGTTCGTGTCCACCATCTGCGCTGTCACCTCCAGCCGGCACCCCGGGAATCGCCATGGGCCGGGTGCCTAGTCCATGCGCGCAGCGGTGCTTGGAGCTTGTTGCATCCTTGCGCCTGTATGCAAGCAAAGTCTCCACTGTGGAGGGGCCGCCCACCAGAGCACAAGGTCCTCGCCGTCTGGCGCGGTTTCCCGTGAGGTGACCGGCCCTCAGGCCCACTACGGGAGGGCGGTTCGACCTCTGCCAAGAGAGATGTGTGCTCGATCCCCGCGGGGTGCGCGGCACCCGATCGTTGCACCTGGAGGCCGAACCGCCGGGGACCAGAGCGCTAACCCCGGGGACGATGAGGTCGGGTGGATGGGGGCGAAGTATCCATGGCTAGTTGCGAAATCATGCAAGGATCTGGTACCCTCCTCCAGAGTGAACGGCACAATCACGACTCCCGAGCGGGCGGCCGGCCCTCGGGATGCTGAGGCATTCCGACTTCATGCCGAGCTGTGCAAGGTCTTCACCGACCCCAAGCGGCTGATGGTTCTTGAGGCGCTCAGGGCCGGAGAGTGCTCCGTCGGCGAGCTGGCGGATGGGGTCGGGATGAGCCTTCCCAACGCCAGCCAGCACCTCTCGGTGCTGCGGCACGCCGGACTGGTGGCGACCCGCCGCGAGGGGACCACCGTCTTCTACTC
>OCZT010001717.1_pt1 | contig 22655 bp, 19 predicted proteins | sample 1539031 | NCBI WGS metagenome assembly OCZT01 (sample SAMEA3539308, study PRJEB22396) | soil metagenome | biome: tundra; feature: field; material: soil | place: USA | collected 2010-05 | depth 0.15 m | reverse complement strand
GCCCCATCTCCAGTAGATATGGATCTCTCAATTCCGGTAATTACTACATCTCAGCCCCACTATTTCTGAAATTGTTTGCATTATTGGTTAAAATTTTTAATAAATTTAAGGCCTGATTTATGATTGTATAGACAACATCAAAATGTTATATTTATAATTAATCAGTTTATAATGTGTTATTTTTCCAATAAATAAACGAGGTAAGTTCATGAAAAATTTGTCACTTCTTTTAACTCTCCTGCTTTTTCTTTCTGTAACTGCTTATAGCCAGGTTACTAATCTTAAAGTAAATGGATCATCTTCAAATTTCACCATGGCATCTGGTGATCAATTTGGTTGGAGCTATGATGTGCCTCATCCAGGCGATACAACATTAGTTGTAATATGGATAGATATTGATCAAAACGGTATCCTGAATCCTTCAATTGATGTAGTTTGGACTTTTTTTAATCAGATAGACGGTGATCCAAATGGACAGGGTGGTCCGTCGGATATCGATGGTGTAGCAGATGGTCATGTTTCATTTCAGCAAAATCTTGGTTTAGCTCCTGCCCACTATATCATGACCTTCAATAATCATAATAATACTCAATCAATAGCAGGGATAATTACAAATTTAGCATCACCTACATTTACTATTTCCGGAACCGTTACAGTGCCTAATGGCTTCAATAAAGCAAATATTATGCTCTCTCTGGAAAGTAATGGCAATAATGGTCCTAAAGGAATGTGGAATGCTCTTACAGATGCTAATGGAATTTTTTCCATTAAGATGAATTCTGATACTTCGGGGAATCCGCATAATCTTAGAACTAATAATAATACTATTTTTGGTTCAGCTATTGTTGCTCCGGATGGATATTCAATAGTACTCACTCCGGGCACCCCCTCATATACAGGTAATAATTTTACTGTAACTGCTTCATCTGCATCAATAAATGGAACAGTAAGAGACGAATTCGGAAAGCCTATAATTACAGAAGTGCAGGCAAATACTAGCATCGGCAATTTTAGCCGCCGTATACCTACAGATCAGAATGGAGTATTTCATGTCGGTTTTCTGTCATCCGAATTACCTATGTCCAATGTCTTTGTTGGTTCCAGTCTCACTTCCGATCAAAATGATACCAATTATGTTACTGGATTTTTCGGTGTTACTTCATTAAAATCAGGTGATGCTGTTAATCATGATATAACAATATTTAAAACAAATTCAACAATCAGCGGAAGACTTACCTTTGAAGGCAATTCACCAAATATGAACCTTCAATTAATTTGTATGAATACTGATACAGGATTTGTTTTTGCATATACTGATCTTAGCGGATATTATATTGCTCACGTAAGTAATAAAATTTATAATTATTCTATTGGAATTCAGCAGTTTAATCTTCCTCCGCAATATGTTAGCTCAAGTATACAGGTACATCCGGGTCAGACAAATGCTAATTTGAATATTACTTTATCAGATGTTAAATCGGATAATTCAAATACTCCTAAGACATTTAATCTGTCTCAGAATTATCCCAATCCGTTTAATCCATCTACATATATTTCATACCAGCTCCCTTCGGATGCATACGTAACTCTTAAAATATATAATGTGCTTGGTAATGAAATTCAAACATTGGTAAATGGATTTACTCCTGCCGGTTCCCACCAGGTTCGGTTTAATGCAAATGGACTTTCTACTGGTGTTTACTTCTATACCATAAAAGCCAATTCCCTTAATGGCAAACAAACTTTCCAAAGCACCAAAAAAATGATCCTCATGAAATAGTCCTAGTTCAATAATTAGCAAATTCCTAAAAGCCTCTGGTTCAACACAGAGGCTTTTTTATAGAACATAACAACTTATCCAATCCATTAAATTTGAGTAAATCAGCGGAATGGTGTATGTTTGAAGAAATTATTTGACGGACTTTATGCTCGTTGCCGAAAACCTTACTAAAGATTACAAAGATGTAACCGCTGTTGATAATGTCTCCTTCAGAGTTGAACCGGGTAGGATTTTCGGTCTCCTCGGTCCAAACGGTGCCGGTAAAACCACTACCATCCGTACTATCCTTAATATTATTAAACCGACTTCCGGAAGAATACTTTTCGATGGTGAACCGATAAATGACCAGTTCTTCAACATTATCGGATATCTGCCTGAGGAAAGAGGGCTCTATAAAAAAAGCAAAACAATAGATGTTATCCTCTACTTCGCCCGCCTTAAAAACATGGATAAGAAAACCGCTCTCTCTGAAGCGGATAATTGGCTGAAAAAACTTGATATCTCCCTCTATCGCAATAAGAAAATTGAAGAGTTGTCCAAAGGTAACCAGCAGAAAGTTCAGTTTATTACCGCCATCATCCACAACCCCAAGCTTATTGTCCTCGATGAACCGTTCGCAGGTTTTGATCCCATAAACCAGCAGCTTATAAAAGAAATTATTATTTCCTTATCTGGTATTGGAAAAACTATCATCCTCTCCACTCACCAGATGGATACGGCTGAAAAACTTTGCTCTGATATATTTTTAATCAATAAAGGAAAGGAAGTCTGCAGCGGCAGTATGACTGGTATTAAAAAAAGATTCGGAACCAATACCGTCAGGATTATTTTCGAAGGGGATGGCTCATTTATTGGCACCCTCCCCTCCGTTATCCGGGCTGAAAAATCTAATTCCTTCTCAGAAACAGCTAATACCACTTCTTCTCTTGAAGTCACTCTGAAAGAAGATATTCTCCCGAAAGATTTCCTTAAGGATATTATGAACCGCGTGAGCGTTACTCAGTTCTCTGTGGTTGAACCGGCTTTAGATAAAATATTTATTGATGTTATAAGAAACACCCAATGAAAAAAACTTTTATCATAGCCAAATGGGAATATATCGAAAAGATCAGGACCAAAGCCTTCATCATTTCAATGTTTGTCACCCCCGCTATCTTATTACTTTTTACTTTAGCCCCAACTTGGTTCACAAGGCACGAAGAGGAATCCACCAAAGCATACGGTATAATTGACACTTCCGGTATTTATTTCAGTCAGTTAAGAGATAACCTTGAGAAAATTAAATTAAAGGATGACCAGCCCAAATATATAATCATAAATCTCTACGATAAAAAAGATAAGCTCAATGAATTAAAGAAATTAGCTGATTTGGACGTCGTAAGAAATAAACTCCAGGGATACCTCCTTATCCTGAATGGCGGTACTGATAAAATCAAAATCAATTTCCGCAGTAAAGGTTCCGGCAGCTTTGATGATTTAGGTAAATTAGAAGAAGTCTTCAATAAGGTAAAAAATAAAATACAATTGGAAAACGCGGGAGTCGATACTTCTATTATCAATTCTGTTTCAAAATATGTAGCTATCAATCCAATAAAGATTGAAGAGGACGGGAAAGAAAGCAAAGCAGATTTCCTCACACTCTTCTTCTCCTCTTTCATTTTCATTATGCTTTTAATGATGATGATTCTGTCCACTGGTGGAATGCTTGTGCGTAGCCTGCTTGAGGAAAAATCAAACCGCCTCATAGAAATTCTCGTATCAAGCTGTTCAAAAAAAGAACTCCTTGCAGGAAAAGTAATCGCCTTAAGCGGTCTGGGATTCACTCAAATATTAATATGGTGTATCTTAGGTCTTGTAACTGCACGCACTGCTTTAGTCCCGATGGAAGCATTCGACAATGTCCTCCCTATGCTCGGCTTTTTCATATTGGGTTACGTTTTTTATGTCTCGATATTTGTAGGAATAGGGTCAATAGTATCCACTGATCAGGAAGCGCAACAGATGACAAGTTATATAAGTATTATTCTCATCCTGCCTACAATATTCGCTATCAGCGCTATACAAAACCCTGGATCAACCCTTATTAAAATTTTATCATACATCCCCTTTACTTCCGCTTCAATAATGATGTTAAGATTAAAAATAGAAACCATACCGCCGGGCGAAATTTTATCTATAGTCCTTATAATGCTTGCATCAATTTATCTTACTATTACATTTTCCTCAAAACTCTTCAAAATAGGAATACTCTCTTACGGAAAAAGACCTGCCATAAAAGAATTGATCAGGTGGATAAGAGAAAAATAATGTGTGAGTTTTATATTGTTATTTCAATATTTACATAAAAAATATTTCTGATGATAGTTTCTTCTGCCATTGCTGCTTTTGTTCCTATGTTTATTTATCTCCTGCTTATATGGAGATTTGATCAGTATGACAGGAAACCTATCATCCTCATCATTAGAAATTACCTTTGGGGTGCCATTGGCGCTATTTTCTTTTCTTTGGTAGGAAGCTATATCCTCTCATTTTTCGTTTCAATATTCGTGCATAACAAAGAATCATTAACCCGCATTGAAACAATCATAATAGCTCCCTTTGTTGAAGAAACCACAAAAGGAATTTTCCTGTTTTTTACTATCACAAGCCGTAAATTCAGTAGTATGACTGATGGAACTGTATACGGAGGAGCCATCGGCTTAGGGTTTGGTATGACTGAAAATTTCCTCTATTTTATCGCCAATACCGGAAGTTTTAATACGTGGGTAATGTTAGTTATCATAAGAACATTATTTACTTCAGTTATGCATTGTGTTTCAACTGCAACTCTCGGCGCCTTCCTGGGTTATGCTAAATTTAAAAACATATATTACAAGCTCACTTTCCCTTTCCTTGGTTTAGCCTCAGCCATATTTATTCATTTTGCATGGAACTTAATGATAACTTATGAAAAAACTGAGCCTTTGGGATTCATCTTCATGCTTATTACTATTTTAATTTTTATTGTGGTATTTTCAATATCAATAAGTAACGATAAAAGCATTATCTATAATGAACTTCTGGAAGAATCTAAAAATGAATAAACTGAATTCTTCAATATATTTGTTCCCCTTGCATGCAATATTCAATCCGGAGAACATCCCTCCTTTTGAAACTTTCAGTGCTGAACATTCTGCCTTGTTGTATTCTGCTTTAACTGAAAACTATAAAGAAATATTTGAAGCCTTTGAAGGAAAAATAAATTCTGTATTTGTGTTCGATAATAATGATAAGGATTTTCTGCCCGGTCAGTTTAATCATGAAGGAATAAATTTATTCTTAGGCGATACTTGTAATAAATCTAAAATGTTAAAGGATCTTGCAGACAAATATTTCTTCAATTATACTAACAATTTATTAATATTCTCATATTCAATTTGCTTGACGGCAAATGATATACAGCAGGCATTTAATCTCTTATCCATCAATGATGAAGCTGTGGTCATCGGTAAAACTGCTACAGGAGGTATCACTTTCCTTGGCTTCAATACCTTTAATCACGAATTGTTCGATGAGATTGACTGGGATAATTTGAATTACGATAACTTCCTTCTGTACTCCTCTAAACACGAGCACTTCCTTCATGTTATAGATAACTTCCTTGTTATTAGAAATATCGAGGATTTCAAAAATCTATATAAAGAGCTCTCCAAAAAGGAAAGCCTTGCATACTGCAGTCAGAACATGCATGAAAAGTTTACCCAACTGTTTATTGAATATAAGGATCTCCTTAAATGAAAGTCGGTATCTTTGGAGGAACATTTGACCCGGTCCATAATGGACACCTTATAACTGCTGTCGCTGTTAAAGAATTAAGAAGTCTGGATAAGATAATCTTTATTCCAAGCTTCATCGCACCTCACAAAATCGACAGGTTAAGCTCTTCCCCATTGCATAGAATTGAAATGCTGAAAAAAGCAATCAAAGGAATCCCCTATTTTGATTATTCTGATTTTGAAATTAAAAAGGAAGGGGTTTCCTATACAATCGATACATTAAAGTTTCTGCAAAATAAATATGATGATATTGAACTCATTATCGGCTATGATAACCTTCTCGAATTCAGCACCTGGAAAGATCCTGATGAAATATTAAAAATGATAAAACTTGTTGTTCTAAAAAGAAAAGTGCAGAATGAACCCGTAGTAAAGGATAAGTTCTATTATGCTTCGGAAATAATAGAAACCCCTACAATCGAAATCAGTGCCACCGCTATCAGGGAAAGAGTCAGGAATAACCTCCCGATAAATTTTCTTGTCCCTGATGCCGTAATGGAATATATTAATTATTTTAATTTATATAAGGATTGAATATTGAAAATATTAGTTACCGGCGGTGCCGGATTTATTGCTTCCCAGATTGCAGATGCTTTTATTGCAGATGGACATAAAGTATTTATTCTCGATAACCTCTCAACTGGATTTGAAACAAATATTAACCCTAAAGCTGTATTTATTAAAGCTGATATCGGCGATAAAAGCCTCTCCTCTCTGTTTGAAAAGGAAAAGTTTGATGTGGTAAACCACCATGCCGCACAGATGGATGTCCGTCGCTCTGTTGCTGACCCTGCTTTTGATGCAACGACTAATATTCTGGGAACGATTAATCTCCTCCAGAACTGTGTAAGGACAGGCGTTAAGAAAATCATGTTTGCTTCTACAGGAGGAGCTGTGTATGGTGAACAAAACTATTTCCCGGCAGATGAAAAACACCCTACTGCTCCCCTTTCCCCATATGGTATCTCCAAACTCGCAGTTGAAAAATATCTCTTCTTCTATCATGCACAGTATAATCTCAATTATACAATATTAAGATATGCCAACATTTATGGTCCTAGACAAAATCCATTTGGTGAGGCTGGCGTAATTGCAATCTTCTCAACAAAATTACTCAGGAGAGATCAGCCTGTTATCAATGGTTCAGGATTGCAGACAAGAGATTATGTTTTTGTAAGTGATGTTGTTAAAGCAAGTTTAACAACTCTCAACGATGAGGCAAGTGATATCTATAATATCGGAACAGGAATAGAAACTGATGTAAATGAATTATTCCATATCATAAATAATATTGCCGGTAATGGAATGGTAGAGAAACATGGTCCTCCTGCTGCCGGTGAGCAGATGAGAAGCGTAATAACCTCGGATAAAATATTCAATAAATTTAACTGGCGCCCTTCTACAAAGCTTGATGTAGGTCTTAAGCATACGGTAAATTTCTTTAAAGAAAGAATGGAATCTAAATAGGATAAATGAACTCGGATTTAGCTGATAAAATATTAAATAGAGATAAAAGAGGTATTGCAAGAGGTATTACTATAATCGAAAACAGTAATTCCGACTCTGCCGAGCTGCTTAAAAAAATCTATCCTAATATTGGGCAGGCATTCAGGATTGGAATTACAGGTCCCCCGGGTGCTGGCAAAAGTACCCTCACAAATCAGCTTACTAAATACTATAGGAAGAAAGGAAAAACTGTAGGCATCATCGCTGTCGATCCTACCAGTCCTTATACCGGTGGCGCTTTATTAGGCGATCGCGTAAGAATGTCTGAAATCGGTCAGGATGAAGGCGTTTTTATTAGAAGCATGGCTACACGTGGAAGCCTCGGCGGTCTTAGTAAAAAAGCAATCGATGCCGCAGATATAATTGATGCCGCAGGATATGATTTAATTATTCTCGAAACAGTTGGAGTAGGACAGTCTGAACTTGATATCGCGCAAGCCGCCGATACTACCATTGTTGTATTGGTACCTGAATCCGGCGATGCCGTACAGGCTATGAAAGCTGGACTCATGGAAATAGCTGATTTCTTTGTACTCAATAAAAGCGATCGCCCGGGCGCTAAACAAGCAGTAAGTGCAATAAAAACCATCCTTATGATGCGCGATCATGATGCCTCCTCCTGGATACCCAATATCGTGCAGACTATCGCCTCTGAAAATGATGGCATTGAAGAAACTGCTTCCGAAATTGATCGCCACAAGGAATATTTAATAAATATGGGGAACTTGAAAAAGAGACGCGAACATAGAACACGCCTTCGTATTAAAGAAATTGTCGAAGATAAAATTAGAACTGAACTTTGGAATAATATTCGTGAAAAATCATTGAATTCATCAGTCGAGAAAGTAGTGCTTGGTAATTTGTCCCCTTATCACATAGCCGATGAGATCTTGGAGAATTTTAGAAAACAATTCTAAAAGTTTCTTATCATTCTACATTAAATTTATTATAATGTTATTCGAATTAAGGATTCCCGATGGATGCTCTGCCTAATACGTTCTCTGTTGATTTAACTGAAAACCAAACAATAATCAAAAATACAGTAAGGGATTTTGCTGAAAAAACTATAAGACCTGTCATTATGGATTTTGATGAATCTCAGGAATTCCCTATGGAGATAATGAAGCAGCTTGGTGCACTAGGATTCCTCGGTATCCTGGTCCCTGAAGAATATGGAGGTGCAGGGCTAAGCTATATAGACTTTTCAATTATCATCGAAGAACTTGCTAAGGTCGATCCTTCCATCGCATTGTCTGTTGCTGCGCATAATGGGTTAGGCACCAACCATATAAACAAATTCGGAAACGAAAAACAAAAGAATAAATATCTCCCCGATCTTACTTCCGGTAATAAAATTGCCGCTTGGGGTCTTACTGAATCCTCTTCGGGTAGTGATGCCGCCGGTCTAAAAACAACTGCCATAAAAAAAGATGGCTTCTATATTCTTAACGGTAGCAAAACATTCTGTACACATGGTACGGTAGGTAAAACCGTTGTAATAATGGCTATCACCGATAAGGATAAAGGGAAAAAAGGAATTTCCGCTTTCATTCTTGAAAAAGGAATGGATGGATTCATTGTAGGCAAAAAAGAAAACAAGCTTGGCATGAGAGCAAGCGATACTACTCAGCTTACCTTTGATAACTGTAAAGTGCCTGAAGAAAATCTCCTCGGCGTTGAAGGTGAAGGATTCATCCAGGCTATGAAGATTCTCGAAGGTGGAAGAATCTCTATCGCTGCATTAAGTGTCGGTCTCGCACAGGGATGTCTCGATGCCTCCCTAAAATACTCAAATGAAAGAAAACAGTTCGGAACCCATATCAGTAGTTTCCAGGCTATTCAGTTTAAACTTGCTGATATGCAGACTAATATTGAAGCGGCACGACTCCTTAATTTCAAAGCCGCCTATATGAAGGATAACGATATCCCAAATACTAAAGAAGCTGCTCAGGCAAAATTGTTTGCAAGCGAAATTGCGGAGAAAGCTGCTAATGAAGCTATCCAGATTTTCGGCGGATATGGCTTTATCAAAGACTTTCCTGTTGAAAAATTCTACCGTGATGTTAAATTGCTTACTATCGGTGAAGGTACTTCTGAAGTGCAAAGAATTGTTATTGCTCGTGATCTCTTAAAGGACCAGCAATGAAAAAAATTGGTACGCCCATAAATGAAAATGAAAGTTATCTTAAAAGAGAAGATCTCTATAAAGAATTATTAAGAAAACTTAAGAATGAAAAAGATATAATAAAATTCGGGGGTGGACCAAAAGCAATTGAAAAGCATAAAGCAAAAGGAAAATTAACCGCAAGGGAAAGAATAAATAAGCTTGTAGATAATCCTAAAGATTTCCTTGAGCTCAATACTTTCGCTGCCTATGGGATGTATGAGGAATACGGAGGCGCCCCTTCTTCAGGTACAATCTTCGGCATAGGTAAAATTCATGATAGACAATTCGTCATTGTCGCTAATGATGCTACTGTAAAGGCGGGCGCGTGGTTTCCTATAACCGCAAAAAAGAACCTACGCGCTCAGGAGATTGCTATTGAAAACCGCCTTCCCATAATATATCTCGTCGACAGTGCCGGTGTATTTCTCCCTCTGCAGGATGAAATATTCCCGGATAAGGAACATTTCGGAAGGATATTCAGGAACAATGCCGTAATGTCCTCCATGGGGATAGTTCAGATTGCCGCTATCATGGGCCCATGTGTTGCGGGTGGTGCCTATCTTCCCATTATGAGCGATGAAGCTTTGATCGTTGAAAGAGAAGGCTCTGTTTTTCTTGCAGGTGCTCATCTTGTGAAAGCCGCAATTGGAGAGGTGGTTGATAATGAAACACTTGGCGGCGCTAAAGTGCAGTCAAACGTTTCCGGCGTTACCGATTATGTTATGAAGAATGATAATGAATGTATCCTGCAGATCAGAAATATAGTTGAGAAAATAGGTGCCAATGAAAAAGCCGGATTCAGCAGAACTAAAAGCAAGCCGCCCCTCTTCCCTTCTAAAGAAATTTACGGACTCCTCCCCGATGACCCCTCAAAACAATACGACATGTATGAGGTAATTGCAAGAATCATTGATGATTCTGAACTTGATGAGTATAAAGCCGGATATGGTAAAACACTTATAACGGGCTATGCAAGAATAGATGGCTGGGCTGTAGGAATAATTGCAAACCAGCGGAGCGTCATTAAAACTGAAACTGGTGAAATGCAGTTCGGTGGAGTTATTTATTCAGATAGTGCCGATAAAGCCTCGCGCTTTATTATGAACTGTAACCAGAAAAAAATTCCACTCCTCTTTCTTCAGGATGTAACAGGATTCATGGTAGGCAGTCGCGCTGAACATGGAGGAATAATAAAAGACGGTGCCAAAATGGTAAATGCTGTTGCCAATTCAGTTGTACCTAAAATTACTATAATCATAGGCAACAGCTTCGGTGCAGGTAATTATGCAATGTGCGGAAAAGCCTACGACCCACGCTTTATCTTTGCATATCCGGGTGCAAAGATCGCCGTCATGGGAGGCTCCCAGGCAAGCAGCGTCCTGCTCGATATTAAATTAAAACAGGTGGAAAAGCATGGCAGTCATTTCAATGAAGATGATAAAAAGAAACTGCTCGATGAAATAATGCAGTCCTACGAAATCAAAAGCAATCCACTCTATGCTGCCGCTAGAATATGGGTTGATGAAATAATTGATCCCGCACTAACAAGAGATTACATATCCGCTGCCCTTGAGTCGGCAAATAATAATCCTGAAATTCCAAAGTTTAATGTGGGAGTAATACAAACATAAATTCATCTTATAATGTGAAATTTATTATTGTAATAATACTATTCCCTTTCCTTGTATCCCCGCAGGTGAAACATTTATTTTATGCAGTAGACAGTCTTTCTAAATATCTCGCCGTTAAAGAATACAACGAAATAAACGATCTCTACGCTGTCGATTCGATGTACCTCCATGCAAAGGCTCAGTTGAAAGGCGACCTGTCCGAGGCTTTCCTCTCTCTTACTTTTGCGGCTATCCCCTATAATAATGTGCCAATCAGACTTCCTGTTATTCATCTTATGCTGAACTTCCCTCTTATGTGCTCGATAGATTCGATTTATAAGTTAAAGAATCATAACTTGCCTGCCCGTCTTTACTTCGATACACCCAATGATGACTTCGGCGATAGGGATAAAAATGCCCACTTCTTTGGCAGTGCCTTTATCTCCTATTCATCCAATGTCTTTGATTTGGGCGATCTAATTGGTTATTTTGTAGAAGTATTTGAAGAATCTTTTGAGGTTCAGAACCAGGTCGACCCGAGAGATATTCAGGCAAATCAACTCGGCAACCTGTTCGGTAAGATTATTAAAAAACACAACAATGTACTACCGTCGCAGGTGTTGATTCTAAAATCACTTTACCAAATTAGAATGAACTTATGAATTCCATAATTATCATAGACGATGAAAAAGAGATCTGCGAAAGCATTAAAATGATCCTTGAATATGAGGGCTACACGGTCGATTATTCTACCAGCTCCCCTGAAGGTATTGCCAAGATAACCAACGGTCAATTCTCCGCTTTGCTTCTTGATATTCAAATGCCCGAAATGAATGGCTTCGAAGTTATTAAGAAAGTAAAAGAAACAAACCCTGACCTTTCTGTAATTATTATTTCTGCTCATGGAAGCATAGAGAATGCTATTAAAGCAACTAAACTTGGTGCCTTTGACTTTATAGAAAAACCTGTCGACCGTGATAAACTCCTAATCTCTGTCCGTAATGCAGTCGATCAGTCCAACCTTATCCTTGAAAACAAAGAAATCAAAAGATCACTTTCAGGAAGTGACAAGATATTAGGTAATAGCAAACCAATCCGGAATATTCTGGATCTTATTGAAAAGGTTGCTCCACTTGATACCCGTGTCCTTATAACAGGCGATAACGGAACCGGCAAAGAGCTTGTCGCAAAAGCAATTCATAACCAGAGCATGCGTAAGGATAAATCCTTTGTCGAAGTAAATTGCGCTGCTATCCCTAATGAACTAATTGAATCCGAACTTTTCGGACATGAGAAAGGTTCATTTACCGGCGCTGTTCAGCAAAGAATAGGAAGGTTCGAACTTGCTAATAAAGGAACCCTCTTCCTTGATGAAATTGGTGATATGAGCCTTCAGGCTCAGGCAAAAGTATTACGCGCAATCGAAGATGGAAAGATCGAACGCGTAGGCGGCGGTAAAAAGATTGAGGTTGATGTAAGGATAATCTCCGCTACAAATAAAAACCTCTTCGATGAAATTGAAAAAGGAACTTTCAGGGAAGATTTATACCACAGGATCAATGTCATTCCAATCCAGATCCCCCCGCTCCGTGAAAGAATTGATGATATCCCTCTCCTTATAAATAGCTTCATTGAAGAAATAACCGCCAAGCATAAAAAACCTCTTGTCAAACTAAACGATGATGCAATGAAGTACATGCAGTCGATGGAATGGAGCGGTAATGTCCGTGAGTTAAGAAATTCTGTTGAAAGAATAATTATTATAATTGATAAAAGAGAAATTACCCGTAAGGATATTGAAATATTATTCTCCACCGGTCATAACCATCTTACAGATATAATCGATATAAATAATTCCTTCCAGGAGTTTAAGGAAAAAGCGGAGAGAGCATTCATACTAAAACAACTCGAGGCAAACAATTGGAATGTCAGTAAAGCAGCCGAAGTGCTTGACATTCAAAGGAGCCATCTGTATAGTAAGATGAAAAAATATGGAATAGATAAATCGGAGTAAACCCTATGGCTGAAACTATCTTCTCTAAAATAATTCGGAAAGAAATCCCTGCTGATATAGTCTTTGAATCAGATACTATATTAGCTTTCAGAGATATAAATCCCCAGGCTCCTGTCCACATTATAATTATTCCCAAGCAGCCAATTGCATATACAACAGAAATTGATGGTAAAAGAGATGCTGCACTTCTGGGAGAATTATTTGATGCCGCCAACCAAATAGCTAAAGAACAGGGCATAGATAAAAAAGGATTCCGCCTTGTCATAAATTGTGGCGATAACGGCGGTCAGGAAGTCCCCCACCTGCATATGCATCTATTAGGTGGCAGAAAAATGAAATGGCCCCCCGGATAATATTGTCCTTCATGCGATAATAATATCATTCCCACGAAAATCTGGTCATTCTCGCGAAAGCGGGAATCTCATAACCAAATTTCTACTCTACTATATCGGAAATTATTACCTCAAAAACCCGTCTACGTATTCTTAGTATAAGATGAGCGAGAGATGAACGACTCAGTACACCAATAGCTCTGAATAACCCAATGGAAAAATAGCCGCAAATTGAGTAGTTTAATGTAAACCAACCCCTTCCAACCCCCATTTGAACTCCACCCAGATGTAAAATTTACCTTATCACAAAATCTGGCCAGGTTTATTCATCTGGTTGATATTGATTAAAATTTTAGTTTAATTTTGTAATAAATGTGTTAAATATATCCCGACGGGAATATTTTGAGTAAAAATTAATCACTATTCGTTAAGAAGGTATATTCCCAGATTAAGTTTATTTATAAACTAGTTCGGAGTAATTATAGCTTTATCTACAACTTCATTTCTTTAATACGATAATCACTTTATTAAAAACTTAATATTAAATCTATAGGTGTATTATGAAAACCATGCTTCTATCAGTAGTGATTCTATTTACGGCTTTAAACATTTTCCCCCAAAAAGGAATTGTTGCTCACAACTCAAAGCTAAACAAAACAACCTCTCCTGTTTCGCAAATCTACCTCCCGGATTCGTTAATCCTCTATTCTACAACTGATACTATTCTCGTTACTGCTTCTTATGACCAGACGGGTTCAACTACTCTAAGATTAGTAAAAGCTTGGTATAATGGCGGATGGGGAAATTATATGCTGGATATCATGACATACACTGGTCAACCTGATAATAGCGTTGATCTGAAGCAGATGTGGCAGAATGGGAAATGGGTAAATTATACAAAGGATAGCTCCACTTACGATACCAAAGGCAATATGCTTGACCATATGTATAGGTATTGGTCCAATGGAGCATGGAAGGATTCTATTTTTAGCGTCCGCACTTATGATGCCAATGGAGGTATGCTTACTAATTTTAATCAGTTAATGACAAATGGAAATTGGGTTAATGATACTCGAAGCACCTACTCAAATGACGGCAGCGGCCATCACCTTACATTTTTGTTTGAGCTCTGGATTAATAGCCAGTGGACATTTTCAGAACAGTGGGCCTACACCTATGATGGAAATGGAAACATGCTCACTAGTTTAATTCAGAATTGGCAGAATTCACAGTGGAATAATGGAACCTACGACACCTATACTTACAATGGAAATGGGAAAGTGCTTACCCTTCTGGTTAAGTCATGGAATGGAACTTGGACAAATGCAGACCAAGACACCTACTCCTACGATGCCAATGGATACTTAATTAACTGGCTGGAGGAGTATTGGTCTAATGGACAATGGGCAAATTTAGGTAAATTTTCCTACACTAATGATTCCAATGGAAAAGCTCTTACAATTTTGTACCAGAATTGGCAGAATTCAAAATGGACCAATTATCAGCAGTCCGTCTATACATATGATGCAAATGGAAATGCAATTACAGGATATAATTCACAATGGTCAAATTCTCAATGGAAATTTGCTGATAATAGCTTTATTGTTAATATAAACGGCGGTGATTACTATTTTACCGGTTACGCCATTAATTTATCATACATTCTTGTTAATACAACTGGTGTCGCAGCAGATAATAACAGCTTAGTTAATGGTTATTCACTGTCCCAAAATTATCCAAACCCTTTCAACCCGTCTACTAAGATAAATTATAATCTTCCATTTAATTCCAAGGTCACTCTGGATGTATATAATATAAAAGGTGAGAGAATCAGTCAACTGATCAATAAAGAACAATCGGCAGGATATTACTCTATAGATTTCGGATCAACTAAATTATCTTCAGGAGTTTATTTCTATAAAATAACTGCTGTAGATAAAGCGACAGGGAATAATTTCTCTTCGATTAAGAAAATGATTCTATTAAAATAACACCCATCAAATCAATCTATTCACAAATCCCGTTACCTCTTCAATTGTAACGGGATTTCTTTCTAATTCCCAATAATAAATATAATTGCCTATACCCCTCTCCTTACAAAGCACTCATACAACACACATATTTCCCCCCAAATTTCATTGAAGATTATTATATTTATGCTTATTCTGATTATTTACCTGATATGATACAATAATTTATGGTAAAATACGATTTCCACATTTCCGGGTATTCACGCAAAAAATACCATATCGATGAATCCCTCTTCTCCATTGAAGGAAAAATCATAATCACTACCCCTTACCAGGCACGACTCCTCTCTGATAACATAAATACTGTCAGAAAATCTGAAGGCAAAGCCGACCAGCAGGTAACCCCGGGACAGGTAAATGGCTTGGGACTCCTTCATGAGATCTTTCACTATATGATCAACTATTACCAGGAAAATATAAACCCTGGCGTCTTCACCCGCAGTATCAATTATCTTAAATCCAAATTCAAGGATGATCTCGATAAAATACTTTTAGAGTTTGTAAATGAATTCCCCTCCATGCAGGTATATAAGAATAAGATGACCTCAGAGGATTATCTGAACGGATTCACTGGCAGCAAATCCAATAAGGAAATAATCCTTGAAGAGATCATTTTATTATCCATAGAAAATATTAACCCCGCCACTGTTCTGCTTAAAGAACTTTATGATGACTCCGGTTTGGCAAAGAAAACTCCTTATCTGAATTTACTTGATGAAACTGAAAATTTCTTCCTTAAAGAAAAACCAATCGGGACAGATAATCTTCCCCTAATATCATTCCTTAAGCACCCTATACTTTCTTCGCCCAATAGCATAGACGGACAGCTTACCTTTATACTGAATAAATGGGGCGTTTTTGTTTATGATAAATTCTATAAAAGAATACTCAGCGGTAAGGACCTTATTTATGAAGATGCCAAATTATTTATACATCACGGAGGAGGAGAAAAAGGGACACCCCCTGTACCGACTTATGAATTTGATAAAGATTATTTCGAAAGGTTAAGGGCTAAGTTAGCTGCCGGACTTAAATTAACTGATGATGAAAGTCGTTTTTATTATGCAGAGACCGAACAGTTTACAGCCGATATCGATTGGATGCCCAAGGTAGTCATGATCGCAAAGAACGCTTATGTATGGATGCACCAGTTATCAAAAAAATATCAACGTGAAATTAGGCATCTTGACCAGATACCTGATGAAGAGTTAAACATTCTTGCAGGTTGGAACTTCACAGCTCTCTGGCTTATTGGCATCTGGGAAAGAAGCAATGCTTCTAAAAAAATAAAAGTCCTTATGGGTAATCCCGAAGCGGCATCCTCCGCTTATTCTTTATTTGATTATGTAATTGCCTGGGATTTGGGTGGAGAAGATGCATTCCTTAATCTTAAACACCGTGCATGGGAAAGAGGTATTCGTCTTGCAAGCGATATGGTCCCTAACCATACGGGTATTTATTCAAAGTGGGTTGTGGAAAAACCGGATTATTTTATCCAGGCAAATCATACTCCCTACCCTTCTTACCAGTTCCATGGTCCAAATCTCTCTGATGATGAAAGAGTCCAGGTAAGGATTGAAGATAAATATTATTCAAAACAGGATGCCGCTGTAGTTTTTCAGAGAGTTGATAGTTATACAGGCGATGTAAGATATATTTATCATGGCAACGACGGAACTAATATGCCCTGGAACGATACTGCACAGCTTAATCTTCTGAACCCTGAAGTGCGCGAATCCCTGATTCAGACCATAATGCATGTTGCAAGAAAAACTCCTATCATACGTTTTGATGCTGCAATGACTCTCTCTAAGAAACATTTCCAGAGATTATGGTTCCCGGAACCCGGATTGGGAGGAGGGGTTCCTTCAAGATCAGATTACTCAATGACACGCCCCGCTTTTGATGAAGCTATGCCTGTTGAATTCTGGCGCGAAGTTGTTGACAGGATAAATTCTGAACTCCCTAATACTCTTCTCCTCGCAGAAGCATTCTGGCTTATGGAAGGATATTTTGTCAGAACCCTTGGTATGCACCGTGTTTATAACAGCGCCTTCATGCATATGCTCATGAAAGAGGAGAATGAAAAATATAAACTCCTTATTAAGAATACTCTTGAATATAATCCTGAAATACTTAAACGGTATGTAAATTTCATGAGCAATCCCGATGAGGAAACAGCAATCAATCAATTCGGCAGCGGGGATAAATATATTGGGGTTGCATTATTGATGTGTACACTCCCTGGACTCCCGATGTTCGCACATGGACAAATAGAAGGCTTCTCTGAAAAATACGGCATGGAATACCAGCGCTCTTATTATGATGAGTATGTTAATGAACACCTTGTATGGAGGCATGTCACAGAGATTTTCCCTCTCATTAAAAAGCGGTATATATTCAGCCAGGTTTATAATTTCGAATTGTATGATCTGATTGATGATTTCGGAAATATGAACGATAATGTCATCGCCTACTCTAATAATGTCGATGGTGAAAGATCTTTAATAATTTATAATAACTCCTATACGGAAGCTAAAGGCACAATAAATTATACTGCCAATAAGATCAATTCTTCCGGAAATATATCCAATAAGAAATTATCTGAAGCAATGGGAATTCGGGGGGATCAAAATATATATTATATATACAGAGACCATCGCTCAAACCTGGAATATATAAGATCAGGAAATGATGTCTGTGATTCCGGACTTTATATTCTTCTAGGCGGATATCAGTATAATGCTTTGCTCGACTTCAGGGAAGTTTATGATTATTCAGGTTCCTATTACCAAATAAATAATTTCCTGAATGGAAGGGGTGTGCCTTCCATTGAAAATGCTAAGAATGAACTTCACCTTTCAGGAGTCCATCTGTCATTAAGAAAACTCCTGTCCCCCGATATCTTGTATAAGTTTGAATCCCTGCTGACTGAAGAGAAAATGGACAAGACCGAGATTAAAGAAATACTCTCCGACATCTCCGGGGATATTAATTACTTTATAAACGAACTTAACCATATAAAAAATATACCCTTTAATAATCAAGAGATCCTTAAGAGAGTAGAAGAGGATATCAATGCTTCCCGTCAATATTTATCTGCGTTAAGAGAAATAGATTCCCTCGATAACAAACCGGATTGGTTCGATAAATCTGTTTTATCAATTACTATTTTTGGAGAAAACGGCAATAGCTTAAACAGGAGTCTCCTACTCCCAATCATTGTGCTCAGGAACCTGTCACATCATGAAATAAATGATCTTCCAGGCTCAGGAAATTTATTAGATAAATTGATGATGGACAGAATATTCTTTGAAGTTTTTACAAGTAAGGGAGCTGATCATGAAGATATCGGTAATAAGATTTTTCTTTCCAGGGCTATCATAAAAGATGATATTCTGGATAATAATAATGCTGTTAAGTTCCTGGATAATGCTGCTTCGCATTATGAATCAGCTAATTTTATAGGTCTTCACGAATTTGAAGGTGTAAGGTATTTCAATAAAGAAAATTTTGAGTCTTATCTTGACTGGCAGCTTACATTCTCAGGAATAGAAGCATTAAAGGAGATAAATATGAATAATTCAAAATCAAAAAAAACTAAATCAGATGCAAAAAGAATCACGAATAAATTAAGATCTTTATATGATTATTATAGCAGTTTAAAGGTTGCTTCTTATGAAGCAGGTTATGAATTTGACAAGACTAAAAAACTGCTTAATGAAGAACCTAAATCCATTGAAACCAGGATAAATAAAAAAGCTGTTAAGAAACGGACAGCAATGAGTAAAATCAAGAGCAAAATATCTGATATAAAGAAGAAATCTGATACAAAGAAGAAAACCAAAATAACGAAGAAGGCTGATAAAAAGAAGATATATGAAACAAAAAAGAAAGCTAAAATAATGAAGAAAGCTGATAAGAAGAAGATTTCTGAGACAAAAAAGAAAGCTAAAATAACAAAGAAAGCTGATAAAAAAAATATGGCTATTACTAAGAAGAAATCTGATAAGATAATAATATCCGATATGAAGAAGAAAAAGAAGTAAATATGCAAAAGCTGAAACTGCTATTATTACATTTATTAAATTGCTTAATTAAAAAGGAATTTTAATGAAAACACAGGAATTTATAATTGAAGGGATGTCATGCGGTCATTGTATAATGGCTGTAAGAAAAGAATTAAGCAAACTTGATAATGTAAAGATTGATGACGTTCAGATTGGTAAAGCCAAAGTCGAATTTGACGAATCCAAAATACATGAGAGCCGCATTATCAATGCCATTGAAGAAGCCGGGTTCAAGGTAATAAGCTAATATAGGATGGAAAATAAGGAAACATTATCCCTTCCTGTCGAAGGAATGACCTGCGCCAGCTGTGTATTGAGAGTAGAAAAGGCAATCAAAAAAATAGAAGGGGTTGAGGATGTTAATGTAAACCTTGCGACTGAGAAAGTTACATTTACAATTAACAATTCAAAAGCTAATCTTAGTCAGATTTCTGATGCTGTTGAAGATGCCGGATATAAAATCATACTTCCTTCTAAATCATCCACCCCTAAAGAATCCGAATCAACTTATGAAAATGATAGTTCTAAGAAATATAAAGAGCTGAAAAATTCTTTCGTTTTCAGCCTTATACTTACCATCCCCGTATTGATAATAAACATGGTAAGTATGACCAACTGGTTTATGAAGTGGTCTCCCCTTTCTATGGATAGTATAAACAGGATATTATTCCTGGTCACTACACTTATTATTTTCATCCCCGGAAGAAGGTTTTTTATATTAGCCTGGAAACTCCTTAAACATTTTACCGCTGATATGAATACTCTTGTTGCCTTGGGCACCGGCACCGCTTATGTATATAGCACCATAGCCGTTCTTTTCCCTGACCTCCTCTCCTTAAAAAATCCCTATGAACATATATACTTTGATACTGCCGCTGTCATAATTACTTTAATCCTCATGGGTCGTTTGCTGGAAGCAGGAGCAAAATCAAAAACAACTTCCGCAATAAAAAAACTTGTTGGTCTTCAGCCTAAAACCGCCTTTATAATAAAGAACAATAAGGAAACCGAAATAAAGATTGAGGATGTGGCTGAAGGAGATTTCATAATAGTACGCCCCGGTCAGCGAATCCCTGTTGACGGAGTGATTACAGAGGGCAGCTCTTCAATTGATGAATCAATGATCTCCGGAGAAAGCATCCCTGTTGACAAATTTATAAATGACCGGGTTACAGGGGGTACTATAAACTTAAACGGGAGCATTACATTCAAAACCACTGCAGTCGGAAAGAATACAGTAATTGCACAAATAATAAAATATGTTGAAGAAGCGCAGGGATCAAAAGCTCCTATTCAGAAGCTGGCAGATAAAATAGCTTCAGTATTTGTCCCCATAGTTATATCAATAGCCATAATTACATTTATTGCATGGTATTTAATAGTAGGCGTACCATTCAATGCGGCTATGCTTAATTTTATTGCTGTTATGGTTATTGCATGCCCCTGTGCATTGGGATTAGCAACTCCTACTGCTATAATGGTCGGAACCGGATTAGGAGCCTCCAATGGAATACTTATAAAAAATGCTTCCAGTCTTGAGTCCGCTTTCAGGGTAAATACTGTTGTCCTTGATAAAACGGGCACTATAACAATTGGAAAACCTATGGTAGCAGATCTGCAGGTCTACAATGCTTTCAGAAAAGAAGATGTTATAAAAATGTCTGTTACACTTGAAAACAAGTCAGAGCATCCATTGAGCAAAGCAATTCTGGAATATGCAGAAAAAACCAATATCTCATCTGATAATATTTCAGAGTTTAATTCATTCCCTGGATTGGGACTTACAGGTAAAGTGGATAATAAGAACATAATAGTCGGTAACAGGAAAATGCTGGAACAGTATTCTGTCCAACTTAACGATGCAGAAACAGATAATAAATTAAAAGTTAATTCATCAGTATATGTTGCAGTAGACAACCAGCTTGCCGGAATTTACCATATTTCCGATACAATCGCTTACACATCTGCAGGTGCAATTAAAAAATTAAAGGAAATGCACCTCAGCGTTTTCATGCTTACAGGAGATAATAAAGCGGCGGCAGAATCCATAGCGGAGAAGGTCGGTATAGAAAATGTCATAACTGATGTTCTTCCTGCAGACAAAGCAAAAGTTATTAAAGACTTGCAGTCTAAAGGCAAAATAGTGGCAATGGTTGGAGATGGAATAAATGATTCCCCTGCTCTTGCGCAGGCAGACCTGGGCATTGCAATCGGCACTGGTGCCGATATTGCCATAGAAACAGCCGATATAACCCTTATCAAAAATAATATTGAGGGCATTTCGCAGGCAATAAACCTCTCTTATAAAACACTTAGAACAATTAAACAAAACCTGTTCTGGGCTTTTATTTATAATATTATAGGAATTCCGGTCGCAGCTCTTGGATTGCTCAATCCGATGTTCGCAGCAGCAGCCATGGCTTTAAGTTCAGTAAGCGTCGTATCTAATTCCCTAAGATTAAAGCGTGCAAAGATCTGACATTATCCATGCCGGATCATAATTCTTCCCTGATTCTCCCTAATTTTTCTTGCTATTCCTGATAACTATTATTATTCTTTCTCTAATAGTTTATAATTACCAGGAACAATCCTTAATGAATAATTATTTCAGGGTAAAGAGACTTGATACAATTCTTGCAGAAGAGCGGAATTCTTAAGATAAACTAAAGCGTGTATTGGGAACATTCGATATTGTAATGCTTGGAATCGGCGCAATCATCGGAGCAGGAATATTTGCCACAATCGAAACTGCTGCTGCTGGTGATCTGGTACGTCCAGGAGCAGGCCCATCCCTGATTGTTTCCTTTGTTATAACTTGGGGATTGCATGTGGATTTGCTGCATTATGCTATGCTGAGTTTGCATCTATGGTACCAATTTCAGGTAGTGCCTATACTTATTCTTATGCAACTCTAGGAGAAGTAGTCGCCTGGATAATCGGATGGGATTTAATAATTGAATACGCAGTTGGAAATGTAGCTGTAGCAATAAGTTGGGCGAATTACTTCAAAACCTTTGTATCAGGATTCGGCATTATTATCCCGGATTGGATATCCACTGATTTTAGAACTGCAGGCAAAATTCCGAGGCTTATTGATAGTGCTTCTCACATATTTGGCATACTATGGTGTTTAATATCCTTTCATTTGGGATAATTGCTGCAATTACAGTGATATTTGTCATTGGTATTAAGGAGAGCGCCAGGGCTAATACAATAATGGTTTTAATTAAGCTTGTTGTGTTATCATTATTCATATTTGTTGGATTTCATTATGTAAAACCTGCAAACTGGACTCCTTTTGCTCCTAATGGATGGGCAGGTATTCAAGCGG
>OCZT010001716.1_pt1 | contig 22658 bp, 20 predicted proteins | sample 1539031 | NCBI WGS metagenome assembly OCZT01 (sample SAMEA3539308, study PRJEB22396) | soil metagenome | biome: tundra; feature: field; material: soil | place: USA | collected 2010-05 | depth 0.15 m | reverse complement strand
ACGCTCCGGAGGTTTATCAATTTGAAAAGAACATTTACCGGCTTCCCAAAATCATTCGATGGCCGGTACTTTTCCTGAAGTTGGTATTACATAAACTAAAAATACCAGTTTCAAAGTATCACAGACTAAAGTATAAGTTAGATTCCCTCAGAGTTGTGAGTTCCCCGGATTATTCTCTTCCTGTTTCAGAGTACGATCTTTCAAATCACCCTTTGGTTATGGAAGCCGATCTGATTCATTTGCACTGGACTGCAGGATTTTTGGATTGGCACTCATTTTTTGGTAAAGTTTCTAAACCTGTTGTCTGGACCATACATGATGAAAACCTCTATTTTGGCGGATTTCATTACCGGAAAGATCAAATCGCAAATATATCAGTTTACGGGAAACTTGAAAAAAAGCTCATTGAGATAAAGCAAAAAAGTATACATCAGTGTAAAAATCTTTCTATAGTTTCTTTATCAAAAATGATGTTGAAGTTATCTCTCTCTGAAGAAATTGTTAAAAACAGGAAACATTACCTGATAAGTAACTCAGTTGATCATAATATATTCAGGAAATTTGATAAAAAGCTGAGCAGAGAGGTATTTGGACTTCCGCCTGACAAGAAAATATTAATTTTTATTTCTTATTATTTAAATGACAAACGCAAAGGCTTTACTGAATTGTTAATGGCATTGAATGAGCTGGATATGTCTTATGTAGCTCTGTTTGCCATCGGCATCGGCAAAGCGGAAGTTGATAATAAGATCGAAATCTATTATCCCGGAGCAATAAATGACACAAGATTACTGTCTCTCGCCTATTCGGCAGCCGATTTTTATGTTATGCCTTCATTCCACGAAGCCTTTGCCCAAACGCCTTTGGAAGCTATGGCCTGCGGATTGCCGGTGGTGGCTTTTCCGTGCAGCGGCACAGAAGAGCTGATCAATGAAAAAAACGGAGTAAGAGCGACCGAATTCACTGTAGCTTCGTTAAAGAATAGTATAAATCTTGCAATGGACACTAAATATGAGGCTGATTGGATACGGGAGGATGTATTAACCAGATTTGGCGTTAAAAGCATTTTGGACCAATATGCCGAAGTTTATAATGATGCTCTGAAAAATAATTTAAATGAGTAAGTTGAACTATCTGAATATTGGTTGCGGGAATAAATTTCATAAAGACTGGACTAATATTGATATTGAATCAAATAGTCCTTTTGTAATATCATATAATCTTCTTAATGGATTACCTTTTGCAGATGAAAAGTTCGAAGTAATTTATCATTCTCAGTTATTGGAACATTTCCCAAGAGAAAAGGCGCTGGATTTTATCAAAGAATGTTACAGAGTTTTAAAACCCGATGGAATAATCAGGATAGTCGTCCCTGATTTGGAATATATTGTGAATGAATACAAAAATCAATTAAATGAAAACGTCAGTAATCCAAGTGAGGTTTCGTTGGCTAATTATGATTGGTCTATGTTGGAATTGTATGATCAGACAGTAAGAAATTATTCAGGAGGACAAATGGCAGAATATCTTAAACAAGCAGAGATTATCAATGAAAAGGAGATCCTTGACAGAATCGGAATTGGAGGTAGAAAGTTAAGAGAACAGTATGTCAGTCAGAATAATACTTCAATTAACAAACCTAAAGATTCAGGCGTTTTAGGATTGGTTAAAAAAATTAAGCGATTTATGGTAAAGATAAATTTCAGACCCAAATCATTTCGCCCAAGATTATTGAAATTTATTCTGACAAATACAGAATTCAAATGTCTGAAACTTGGCAAATTCAGATTGAGCGGAGAAATCCATTTCTGGATGTATGACAGGTTTTCATTAAAAATGATTTTAGAAAGAGGTGGTTTTAAGCAAATATCTTTTAAATCACCATTGGAAAGTGAGATTCCGGACTGGGCTTCTTATGAACTGGATGTGAAAAATGGATCCATTTATGATCCAAATTCCTTATTCATAGAGGGGATAAAGATCTAAATTTAACAGTAATGCTAAATAACCCCCCACATCCTAAAATATCAATAATAACACCTGTACTTAACAGGGTTCAATTCCTGGAAGATACGATTTTATCAGTTATTTCTCAGGGGTACCCAAATCTTGAATATATTATCATTGATGGCGACAGTACTGACGGTTCATTGGATTTAATAAAAAAATATGAAAGATCTATTTCTTATTGGGTATCTGAGCTGGATTTGGGTATGTATCATGCAATTCAGAAAGGATTTGACAGATCATCAGGAGAAATAATGGCATGGCTGAATTCGGATGATATATATAAACCCGGCAGCTTAAATATGATTGCCTCAATATTTAACGATACAGATGTTGAATGGATTACAGCGATGGGTTCATTATATAATAAAGATGGTAACTGTGTAAAGACAAATAATTTAACGAAGTGGTCAAAATCAAGAGTTTGGCTTAATGACTACAAATGGATACAACAGGAGAATACTTTTTGGAAACGATCGTTATGGGAGAAATCAGGAGGATTTATCAGCACCAATCTGAAATATGCAGGGGACTTCGAACTCTGGTGCAGATTTTTTAAATATGCTGAATTATATTCGGTCCATACCTCTTTTGCAGGATTCAGATTGCATGGCTCTCAATTTACCACTGATTTTAAGAAAGAATATGAAACAGAAGCCAGTAATATCTCTAAAGAATTTAAACCGGTTACTCTTAATGAGAAAAGGAAATATTACATTCTTGTCTTATTTAAGGGTTTGCAATGGATTATTAAATATACCCTGATTTTTTTGTTTTTAGAGCCCTTTGTATCTAAAATAATAGATAAACTGCACAACTTTCCAAGAATTATCCGGTATAATTTTAACGAACTTAAATGGGAAATAGCCTGGAAGAAAACAAGGTAAAACTTTCCATAATAACAGTGAATCTCAATAATAAGAACGGTTTGCAGAAAACTATTTCAAGTGTTTTATCACAAACCATGAATTTTTTTGAATTCATTATTATTGATGGTGCTTCATCCGACGGGAGCGTAGAATTAATAGCTCAGAATCAGAATAAAATTTCTTTCTGGATAAGCGAGCCTGACAGTGGGATTTATCAGGCAATGAACAAAGGAATCAGGGCTGGAAAAGGAGAATATGTTTTATTTTTAAATTCAGGCGACTTCCTTATTGATAATGCTGTATTAAAAAATGTATTTGGTGCTGACAATTCAGAGGATGTGCTTTATGGCAGATCTAATATTTCCAAAGAGGATAGAGTAATTTTTACTACACCTCATCCGGATAATTTAACCCTCGGGTTTTTTTATACACAGACAATTTCTCATCAGGCTGCCTTCATACGAAGAAGCCTTTTTGACAGGTTCGGTTATTACAGGGAAGATTTAAAGATTTACGCGGATCTTGATTTCTGGATCCGCACTATAATTTTAAATAATTGCTCCACAAAAAAGCTGGATATTATAGTAGCTGATTATAACCTTGATGGGATTTCAGGCAACCCTTCTAATGAGGAATTGGCAAAAGCAGAGATAAAAGATGTTTTGTCAAAAAACATACCCCCCAGAATACTGGCTGATTATGAAAACCGGGAAGAAGAAAGAATACAATTGCAGTCATTGTATTGGGCCGGATCTGTAAAACCAATAAAGGCATTGATTTCTGTTTTATATCAGATAGCGTTAATGGTCAATAGTATGAAAAAACCCTTTAAGAAATTATATAGGGATTAGTAATTTATAACTTCAATATGAATCCCGCCTCGCAGGCGGCATGAGGAATCTACAATCGAATGCCAGGATGCCAAAATAGAAGAGTGAAAATGGATTTATATGCATGACTTTCGATACTCATATTTTATTTATGATAATTAATTTTCTTAGGAGATATTTTCCTAACAGACTTAAAAAACTTATATTTTCAAAGCAAGATCTGGATATACTCACAAAGTACAAACAAAACAGTTGTTACCCTCCCGGGCATTTTTATTCTCCAATTGTTAATGTGGAGTCTCTAAAAGCGAAGGAAAAAGAAATTTGGCCGGAGATTCCATCTGTGCCAGCTGAAATAGATCTGAACGCGAACCAACAGATTGAATTGCTGCATAAACTTAAAAAATACTATAATGATTTTCCTTACAGAAAAGATGCAAAAGATGGCTTGAGATACACTCTTATCAATACTTTCTTTGATCCTTTGGATGCAATTACACTTTATTCATTCATACGGCATTTAAGGCCAAAAAAAATTATAGAGGTCGGTTCAGGTTTTTCTTCTGCAGTTATGTTAGATACAAATGATAATTTCAACAATAAATCAATAAGGTTAATATTTATCGAACCATTTCCGGAACGGTTAAATAACTTATTCCGGTCAGGCGATCAGGAGGTATCAACTATAATTGAAAAAGATTTGCAGGATGTACCGCTTGAGATTTTTGCATCACTTGAGGAAAATGATATTCTTTTCATAGACAGTACTCATGTTTGCAAAACCGGAAGTGATTTAAATTATTTGTTCTTTCAGATACTTCCGGTATTAAAAAAGGGTGTAATTATCCATTTTCACGATGTTTTTAATTCTTTCGAATATCCACGTCAATGGGTATTTGGAGGAAGAAACTGGAATGAAAACTACTTGTTAAGAGCATTTCTTATGTATAACAGTGCTTTTAAAATTCTCCTCTTTAATGAATATTTGTTTCATAATTATTATAAAGAACTTAAAGGGGCTTTCCCGTTTCCGGATCTTACTACCGGAGGCTCAATTTACCTTTTAAAAAACTAGTGCCATAACAACAAGGTGTCATTCCGAATGAATCCCGCTTCGCGGGAGGAATGAGGAATCTAAAAGAGAAGAGGCAAAGGATATATTTAACATCTTATTCATGATTCCCGAAACTCAATATTTTTTATTACCTGATTATTATTTTTAAGTAAGATTAAGTGCCAGAAAATAAGCTATATGCAGTTATAGTAACCTACAATGGTGAAAGGCTTATTAAGCAATGTCTTGAAAGTCTTAAAAATAGTTCGTTTCCTGTAAACATTGTTATAGTTGACAATGCTTCGGAGGATAATACTGTAGGAATTATTAAAGCAGGTTTTCCTGATGCAGCGCCGTTAATTTCAGATAGAAATTTAGGATTTGGGAAAGCTAATAATATCGGAATAAAATATGCTTATGAAAACAATGCAGATTATGTTTTCCTGTTAAATCAGGATGCATGGGTTGAACCGGACACTATTCAAAAACTGGTTGAAACAAGTATTCGGAATCCTGATTATTATGTTTTAAGCCCTGTTCATTTGAATAAAGATGGTACGGACTTTGACAAAGGGTTTACTCAATATGCACAGCCTCCTTTTTGCGAAAATTGGTTTTATGATCTGTTTTCATCCACAAAAAAAGAGTTGTACTCAACGACTTTTGTAAATGCCGCTGCCTGGTTGATTAAGCGCGATACTATCAGCCAGATCGGGTTTTTTGATCCTCTTTTCTTCCATTATGGCGAAGACAAGGATTATTGCAATAGAATATTGTTTCATAATAAAAAGATAGGGATTGTAACTGACTCAAAAATACATCATGCACGAGAATTAATTAATGAGAAAAGAAATAGTATTATATTGAGCTTAAGAAAAGAGATAAACAAGAATTATTTTGTTTTATTAATAGAATTGAAAAAGCTTGATCTGAAACTTCCAAAACTTTGTTTCTCATTTTCATTCGGGTTGTTTTATTCATTCATTAAAAAAATTCTCACACTCAGATTTTATAAGGCCTTGATAGATATCTTAACAATCTGCAAGCTTCTATCTGATATTCCGGTTATTGTCAAACATAGAAAAGAATGTTATCAAACCGGAGAAACTTTTATACAAACTATAAATTTGGAAAACCTGACCGGGGAAAAATAATGAAAAGACTATATCACCGGATTCAAAGGATCTTATTCTACTATAATCAGTTCTTTACACGGAGTATTAAATTTATTAATAATTCTTTCTCAAAACAGGTGGCTCTGACTTTTGATGACGGGCCGGATCCTGTTTTAACCCGGCAAATTCTTTCAATACTTAAGGAATATAATATATATGCAACTTTTTTTCTTTCAGGACCAAATATTGAAAAATCACCTGATATCGTAAAAGAAATTTATAAGGCGGGACATGTTTTGGGTAATCATGGATATGAGCATGTTTCTGCTGAAAGATTATCTACTGATGAATTAATTTCAGGGTTTGAAAAAACTGATAATCTTATAAGAGAGCTTTCAGAGGGGAATGCGGTTAATTTCTACCGTCCGCCTTATGGTATTTCAACAAAGTCCTACCTCGGATGGATAAATAAAAGAAATAAATTCACAGTACACTGGTCCCTTGATTCCTATGATTACAGGTATGAATTCAATTCAGATCAGATTGCCAGAATGTTGTTAAGAGATATTCAAAAAGGTGATATTTTGCTTTTTCATGATACAAAGTCTTCAACTCCCGAAGCCTTGAAAATAGTGATCCCTGCACTCCTTAACCGTAAATATCGTTTCATGAAACCTGATGAACATTTTAAGTAAAGCGTATATGAATCTTATTACGGAGAAGGTTTTAATTATCTGGTTTAAAATCCTGTTAAAAATTAAATTCAAACACATTGACATTGAAAGAATTGGAACAACCTATGGAGGATGGAGCATTCCGGTGAATCTTTTAAATTCAGACTCTGTTTGCTATTTGGCCGGAGCCGGTGAAGATATTTCATTTGATGTAGGAATAGTTAAGAAATTTAATTGTAAAGTATATATTCTCGATCCGACTTCACGGGCATATTCTCATTTTAATCTGCTTATTCAAAATACGCAAAAGGGGGTTAATACTGTCATTAATAATGAAACTGATCAATGGTATAATTTAATACCGGATAATATAGATAAACTAAATTTTTTAAAGATTGGCTTGTGGTCAGGTAGTGGTGAAATAAAATTTTTTGAACCACAAAACTCTTCACATGTATCACACTCTGCTCTGAATCTCCAGAATACTCAGAAATATTTTATTGGTAAGGTAAAGAAGCTTTCTGAGCTGATGAAAGAATTAAATCATGACTATCTGGATTTGCTTAAAATAGATATTGAGGGTGCAGAGTACGAGGTTATTAAATCGATTATACAGGACAAAATTCAGATTAAAGTTATTTGTGTTGAATTTGATGAAGCTAATTATCGTTTGGATAATAAGTATTTGTTAAGGATTAATAACTCTTTAAAGGCATTATTCAGAGTCGGATACAGAATAATTGACTATGATAATAAACATAATTATACTCTTATCAGAAAAGATATATTTATCCAGCTAGCTAAATAAAATCGTTTCTTATGATTCTATATGCGTATCCCTGCCATAACAACAAGGTGTCATTCCGAATGAATCCCGCTTCGCGGGAGGAATGAGGAATCTCCCATCGAATGGCAAAAATGAAAAAAATGAGAGTGAGAATATTAATGAATTTAGGTGCATGATTCCAGATACTCATATAATTCTATTACCTGTTATTATCATTCATATACATTAGATGACTTGAAATTAGCTCCGGTTGCATTATTTGTCTATAACAGGCCAAGGCACACTGAACTTACACTGGAGGCCTTAAGAAATAACTATCTTTCGGATCAGTCTGAACTTTATATTTTCGCAGATGGTCCTAAAAAGGATCGTACAAATGAACAATTGTCAAAAATTCTTGAAGTCAGGAAGATTATTGCATCAAAAAAATGGTGCAAAACTGTTAATATAATTGAATCGGATACTAATAAAGGACTCGCATCAGCAATCGTTGATGGAATAAACAGGGTTTTTTTAACTTCAGATAAAATTATTGTACTTGAAGATGATCTTATTACTTCGAAGGGTTTTCTTCAGTACATGAACGAAGCGCTAAACATTTATTGTCAGGACAGTAATGTTATGCATATCACAGGCTATCAACATCCATTTATCCGATTAATGCCTGAAACTTTTTTTACAAATACCATGAATTGTTCCGGATGGGGAACCTGGAAGAGGGCCTGGCAACTACTAATATCCGATCCTGATTATCTGGCGGGTAAAATTTCCAAATTATATGTATCATATATAGATCCATTGAATTATAGAATTTGTGAACAATTAAAAGCAAATATAAATGGAACAAATTCTACCTGGGCAGTTAAGTGGTATTGTTCTATTATTATTAATAATGGAATATGTCTTAATCCGAAGACTTCTCTCGTAAAAAATATCGGCTTCGATAATTCAGGGTCTAATCCTATGAATAACTTAAAATTACTTACCCAGGAAACCTCAGATCATATAATTATAAAAAGAAAGAAAAATAAACTGAACAGGTCAGTCATCCTATTAATTTTTTTAATGAATTTTTTTTCATCATCATTTCATGTAAAAAAAGAAATGATCAGGAAAATTTTATTTCCACGATGCGAATATTATTTATAAGTACTTTCGGGGATACCCGGGGTGCCGCTATTGCAGCCGGAAGAATGCGAAAAGCGCTAATTAATGGGGGCCATAGTGTTGATCTGTTAATTTTATATGGTAATGAAGGAAAAGACACATTTCTTTTTACACCTGGATGGACAGATTTCTTGAAGTATAAATGGATACAACTTCTGGAAAAATCAAAATTCTACTTTTATAAGAGAACAGACAAGTCTTACCTTTTTCCGATAGATAATATTGGTTATACGAACATTGAAAAACAAATTAAAAACAGATACGATATTATTCATTTGCATTGGATAAATAGTTTTGTTGATATTAAATCTTTAATTAAACTTTCTGAACTATCAGATCATTTGGTCTGGACCCTTCACGATGCCTGGCCGATAACAGGAGGATGTCATATAATTTTAAATTGTACCAGGTTTACTCAGGAATGTGGCTTTTGTCCCCAGTTGTCATCTTCAAAACTAAATGATATAACACGGAAATCATTAAATAGTAAAATTGATGAATTTTTAAAAATCAGTAATATAGCTTTTACAGTTCCATCCTCATGGATGCTTAAACAATTTCAGAATCAAAAATTATTAAGTTCAAAACCTGTTTATTTAATCCCAAATACTATAGACATAGCGGTCTTTTATAAAAAAGAAAACAATCAGGCTGAAAAGCATAATAGCAAGAAAAAAATTATTGGATATTATTCTTGTGGTGAAGTAAAGTATAAAGGGCTGAATAATTTTTTGGAGATCATTAATCGACTTTTTCGTGATGAGGATGATCTTTATGAATTTGAGGTCATATTAATTGGTTCCGACTATAGAATTGATGAAATTCCTTTTAAAACGAAGTATCTTGGTGAACTAAAATCCGAAAATGAATTATCTGAATTTTATAATTCGTGTGACGTTTTTATTTCGGCTTCCGAGGAAGAATCATTTGGTCAGACTGCATTGGAAAGCCTGCTGTGCGGAACACCGGTGGTTGCTTTTGATAATACGGGCATAAGAGATTTTTTAATCCATAAAAAAAATGGTTACCTCTCTAAATATCTCGATACTGAAGATTTGTACAGAGGTTTGGTCTTTGTTTTATCAAATCCACTTGCATTTGATCCGTCTGAAATCGGTAATATATTTAAATATGAAACTGTCAGCCGTAAACTTATAAATCTTTATAAAACCTTAACTACAGTTAACTAATTTGTACCAAAACTATTTTTTAAAAATATCAATCTATTATCCGTTAATTTTCCGAATTTGAAACCTTTAGTCACTGTTATAACTCCTTCATTTAATCAATCAAAATACCTTGAAGAAACCATTAATTCTGTACTAAATCAGGACTATAGTAACATTGAATATATTATTATCGATGGAGGCTCTTCTGATAATTCTGTAGAACTAATTAAAAAGTATGAAACAAAGCTGGCTTATTGGGTAAGCGAACTGGATAAGGGACAGGCAGATGCAATTAACAAAGGTTTTTTAATAGCGACCGGAGATTATATCTGCTGGCTCAATTCAGATGATATTTTATACCCTGATTTCATTTCAAGACGTATTAAAGAATTTGAGCAAAATCCGGAAATTGATATGATTTATGGTGATGTGGACCAGGGTCCGGTACCAGGTGATTCAAATGTCAGAAAAGGAGCAGGCACTTCATACAATCTTATGCGTAAGACACTTGAAATACCTATACCCCAACAATCTGCAATATGGAGAAGAAGAGTGCTGGAGAAAACCGGGATACTTGATCCGAAATGGCATGTACTGCTCGACAGGGATTATTTTATTCGTATATCGAAAAATCATAGTATTCTTTACGTCCCCGGCGCACTGGCTTTTTTCAGGATACACCAAAATTCCAAATCCATAAAAGAAGCAATTAAATGGACTGAAGAACTTCCGGTTTACTACGAATCCTTAATTGAAAAATGGGCAGATTATAAAAATCAGAGACATATTGTCATGGCAAAATGTTATTGGTACTGCAGCAATATTTGCTCTGAAAATAATGATAAAATTAAAGCTAGGGAATTCCTCAGAAAAGCAAAAAAAGAAAATCCGGTAACATTTCTCAAACTTGTTTTTATTCAATTTCTTGTAAAAGTTAAGCATCATTTCAGGGATTCAGGTATTTTATCAAATAAGAAATGAATGTGCGGAATATTTGGACTGATAACTGAGAATTTGAACATAGAGAGAGCTAGGCTTTCTCTCGATACACTTAAACACAGAGGGCCGGATCAATGGGGTGAATATATTGAGATTGGACTTTATCTTGGACACAGGAGACTTTCTATAATAGATCTGAGTGAAAACGGCCGACAACCAATGATCAGTGAAGATGGCAATGTAATTATAACAGTAAATGGGGAGATTTATAATTACAGGGAGATCAGGAATGAGCTGAAGCAAATTTATAATTTCAGGAGTGAATCAGATTCAGAGGTAATCCTCCATGGCTATAGACATTTTGGCATCAATGGATTGCTTGATAGGATAGATGGCATGTTTGCCTTTTGTGTTTATGATAAAAAAAAAGGAAAGGTTTACCTGGTAAGAGACAGGGTTGGCATTAAACCGTTATTTTATGGGATTATTAATGGTACTTATATCTGGGCCTCCGAACTTAAAGCAATAGAGAATTATTTCAATGGACAGCTTCAAAAGGATGAATCTGCTATTTATGATTATCTCACATATTCATACATACCCTCACCTAAGACGCTGTATAAAAATGTATTTAAATTAAAACCTGCCCATTATCTTGAAATAGATTTACTAAACAGGACTTCAAATCTTGCGAATTATTGGAACATTAAGAAAGAATCAGCCTATAATATTACCATCCCGGAAGCCGGTGAACATTTAAGATTCCTTATCAGGAAATCTGTTAAAGAACAATTGATGTCAGATGTTCCTTTAGGTTACTTTTTAAGCGGTGGAATAGATTCCAGTGTTGTTGTCTATGAAGCGTCGAAAGTAAATAACAATAATAAGACTTATACTATCGGTTTTGAAGATCCCGTACATAGTGAAGCCATTTATGCAAGAACTATTGCCGGGGTGTGCAAAACACAGCATAAAGAACGCATACTTTCGGAGGAAGATGCTATTCAGTTGTTGCCGGAGATGCTCCGCTGGTACGACGAACCTTATGCTGATACCTCTGCCCTTCCTTCTTTTCTGGTTTCAAAATTCGCACGGGAGGAAGTGACTGTTGCTCTGACAGGTGACGGAGGTGACGAACTGTTTGGAGGATATTTGTGGTATCAGAATTATCTTAAGTATTCAAATAAAAATATACATCTTCCGGTAAACAAATTGCTTTTAAACATCCGGAACCGGAATCGTTACCGGATTCCGGGTAAGATCTCAAACCGGCTTTTGAATTTTAATCTTGACAAACAATCCCTCTATGTAAAGCTGCTTGGTGGAATGCTGAAAGAAGAAAAGAGCAGATACAGGACTTTTCTGAACATTGAAAAAGATTATGATGATTACTGGTGCTTTAAATCACTGAGGACCAAAGAAAAAACTGGGATTAAAGATTTAATGTTACTTGATTTCAAAACATATCTTCCGGATGATATCTTAACAAAGTTGGACAGGGTAAGTATGGCAGTTTCGCTTGAAGCCCGGGTCCCGTTGCTCTCAAGAGAGCTTATTGAATTTACATTTTCATTACCCGAGGAAATATTATTGTATCAGGGCAATTTAAAAGGATTAGTCAGGTATGCATATAAGGATCTTTTACCTGAAGAAATTCTGAATCGCAAAAAAAGAGGTTTCAATATTCCGGTTCATAAATGGGATAAGATATACAACAATACTTCTCTCAATATGTCCGAGATTCTGCTTAGTAAAATTTACAATTTTAATACCGCGGGGACACCATACAAATTATGACGAGAATTTCGGCTCTGACGCCTGGTATTAATGTCCCGTCTTCGAAATACAGGGTCAGACAATATATACCTCTATTAAATGATGCCGGAATTTCTGTCGATGAGTTTGCTGCAAAAATAGATTACTCTGCAAAATTGCCGGGAATACTGGGCAGAGTAAGACAAAGGTACATCTTCCCTGTCAGTGCAACCTGGATAGGAATTAAATCAATATCCAGAATAAATGACATAATAAAGAGTAACCGGTATGATGCGGTCTGGCTCAACAGAATAGTTGTTAACACGGTATATATGGAGAAATTTATCCGGCGACCTCTGATTTATGATGTGGATGATGCCATCTGGCTTAATGATGAAAGAATCACCAGGAAAATTGCACAAAAAGCAGAGATAATATTAGCCGGCAACAGTTTTATTGCAGACTGGTTTTGTAAGGTCAATCCTAATATTAATATTATTCCTACGGCTATTGATGCTCAATGGTTTTGTCCTTCTGATTCAAAACCAGACAATTTGTTTAAGATCGTATGGACGGGATCTCAACAGACTATTCATTATCTTCATTCCATTGAGAAGGCTTTGGCAAAATTTGTGAATGAAAGAAAGGATGTTCTCCTGATTGTTATATCAGATGCATATCCGAATTTTACCAATATAAAAAAAGAAAGAGTCAGGTTTATAAAATGGACTCCGGAAGATGAAGTAGTTGCTATACAGGAGGCCCGGGTTGGAATAATGCCCTTAAACAACACACCCTGGGAGAGGGGAAAATGCAGCTTTAAAATGCTTAAATACATGGCATGCGGAATACCTGTACTGGTCTCACCTGTTGGTATGAACAGTGAGGTACTTTCCAAAGGAGAAATAGGTATCGCTGCCTTAAATGATGATGATTGGATATCAGGTTTAGAATTCTTTTACAAAAATCGGGATAAAAGTAAACTTATGGGGTTCAATGGAATACAAGTCATAAATAAGTATTACAGTTTAGATATTGTCACCAAATCCCTGGTTCAGATCTTTCGAAATATTTAGCCTGCATTATTCATGCAGAAGATAAAAGACAAAAGTAAAAAGATAAAAGTCAGGTATATATAACCCAATTTCAATAATTTTTTTAAAAGTTGATTTTATGATTGTTTTCCATAATGTTTTGAACCTTTTGTCTTTAACCTTTTATCTTTTGTCTTTTTTGAAGTTTTTGAATTAATCAGATTAGAGTACATGTATCCTGTTGTAGTAACTATATTGTTTCTGTTTCTGAGTTTTTCGAGAATTAGAAAAGCACGATCTGTTAATTCATTAATTACCAGCGTTCTTTTATTGGTGTTCTTTCTCGGAATAATAGAACAATTCAATATAAGACAATTTTATGCTAATATTCTGATTGAGAGCCTGATAATGTTTCTGCTGGTTAAAACCATGATTTCTGTTTCAAATAAAGGAAAAAAATTTAATCTTCCCGGGATCAGGATATTTGCAATTTTCTCAATTGTATTATTCATTTCGGCTTTGATAAACTCGAGCAATTTATATCAGTCATATCTCTATTACAGGTTTTTTCTGACGCCATACCTGTTTATGTTAATAATGGTAAATATAGAATTACCGGAATACGGGATAAGGAAAATCATTGATTTTATTCAATACCTGTTTGTTTTTCAATTAATTGCCACTGTTGTCAAACTTATTGTAATCGGGACCCCTGAGCAGCCTGTTGGCACCATCATCGTTGCAGGAGGCGGGGTGGCTACATTTATTCCATTAATTGCAGCAGGGTTTTTATTAAGCCGTTATTACATTTATGAAAAGAAAAAACTCTTTCTGGTACTTATCTTCGCTTTTACGCTCATTGCTTACGCCAGTCAGAAAAGAGGAACATTTGTTTTTCTGCCGGCTGTTTTTGTATTTTTTATTGTTATGCTCGGGGAAGTTGATATAAGATCACGGGCATTTCATAAAAAAGTCATTTACCTGGTTTCGACTTTTGTACTATCAATAATTATTTTAATTATAGGAGCAAAAAAAATACCTATGATGAACCCGGAAGGTTCAAAAAACGGAAGTTTCGATCTGAACTTTCTGATCGAGTCGTCTGTGGAGTACAATACTCTGCAGGGAGATTACGCTTACGGGAGATTTGCCAGTTTTGTACAGGTAAATAATATTCTCGAAAAATCCAGTTTTGTAACGAAACTGTTCGGATTTGGACCGGAAACTCTTAAAGGCGCAACAAGGGGAGACGGCAGATTCGAAAGATTTGGCGTGGGAGGCACTTACCCTGGGATTTCTTATCAGGTTGTTCAGATAGGTTACTTAGGCGCAGGACTTTGGCTTCTTTTATTATGCTATTATGGTCTGATGATTTTTAAGATACTAAAAAAAGAACAGGAGAGATACTGGAAAAGCATCGGAATGGGGAGCCTTGTACTAATCTTCCTGGCTATCGTTGATTACCTGACTTATTCGACAACATTTATTGTTGTGTATGCCTTTTCCTTTACAATAGCATGCTCCTTTGGCCTGATGATGAAACGCTATTACCGGATGAATACTCAAAGTAAACTGGAAGTAACTTCAAAAATCAGACAATTTTGAACACAGTCATTCTGGCATCTCCCAACCAGTATGGGTATTTCACAATATATTATAATTATGCAAAATACCTGAGCAGGGATTTTAAAGTAATATATATTTGTTTTGACCAGGAAGAAATTAAATTCAATGAATCTGAAAATGTAAAGGTTGTATATGTTGAATCAGGCAGAAACAAAATACTCCGGATCTTGAAATATTACCGGCTAATTGTCCGGATATTTAAGACAAATTCATCTTCAAAATTAATAATGAAATATTATTTTTTTTCCTCCCTGCTTAACTTTTGTCTTCCACGCAAAGATATAATTCTGGATATAAGAACCGGCTATACATCAGTAGTCAGGCTTAAAACCTTATTTTTTGATTCAATTATCAGGATCGAAGCAATTCCTTTTAAACGGATTATCACTATTTCCGAAAGCCTTCGGAAGAAGTTGAAGCTTCAGATTAGCAAGACTATAATCATTCCTTTGGGAGCTGATCAAATTGTTTTCCAACCCAAAACATTCGATAAATTGGTACTGCTTTACATTGGTACCCTTACTTCGAGAAATATTTCCCAAACGGTTGAGGGTTTATCGCTGTTTTTAAAGAATATCAGGAAGAACATAGATATTAAATATCATATTGTTGGGGGAGGCAAACCCTTCGAAGTAAAAAAACTGAATGACACGATTAATCATTTTAATTTACAGAGAATTGTGCAATATGAAGGACCGGTTTACGGGGAAAACCTAAAGAGGTTTTTTACGAACTGCAATATAGGAGTTTCCTATATTCCAATGATCAAAGATTATGATTGTCAGCCCGCAACTAAGACAATTGAATACCTGATGGCAGGGATGCCGGTAATAGCAACGGAAACTTATGAGAACAAAAAAATTATTTCAGATTATAATGGAATCCTGATCCGGGATGATCCACAAAGTTTTGCAGATGGCTTAAGAAAAATTATTTCCGGCAAGTATAATTATAATTATAAGGAAATTACTGATTCAGTAAAAGAATACTCTTTTGAACATATTATAGAAAGTAAATTAAAGCCCCTCCTGTTTTCATGATGAAAATTTTAATTATTTGCAGCGGAAACGTAGAAAATTTCAGTCTTGAAATACACCATGCATTTATTTTTGACCAGATAAAAGCAGTCGAAAAAAAATATTCTGATGTAAATTTTGACTATTTCTTTATTAAAGGGAAAGGGATTATCGGGTATTTAAAAAACCGGGAGAAATTAAAACAAAAACTCCGGGAAGAGAAATTTGACTTGATTCATGCCCATTATGCATTGAGTTCGCTTGTGGCAAATATGCAGGTAAAAGTCCCGGTGGTTACCACATTTCATGGCTCGGATATAAACTTCTGGTATTTAAATATTCTGTCTTCAATAGTGAACATTCGTTCTTATCAATCGATATTTGTAAGTGAAAAACTTAAGGATAAAATTCTTGTTAGCAGAAACAAGGATAAAATGCATATTATACCCTGCGGAATTGATTTAGATCTTTTTTATCCTGTTGACAAACAAACTGCACGTAAATATTTTAATCTTGTTCCTGAAAAGAAATATATACTTTTTTCTTCCTCTTTTTCCACACATGTAAAAAACTACCCGCTTGCCCGAAAGGCAATTGAACTTTTAAAAGACGATTCAGTTGAACTGCTCGAATTGAAAAACTACAACCGTAGCGAAGTCAATCTTTTGCTTAATGCTGCAGATGTGGCTCTGATGACATCATTTTCAGAAGGCTCGCCACAGTTTATCAAAGAGGCGATGGCTGTAAACTGTCCTGTTGTTTCTACCGATGTTGGTGATGTCAGGCAAATCTTAAAGGATACAGAAGGATGTTATATAACCGGTTATAATGCTGCCGAGGTCGCTGAAAAAATCAGAAAAGCTCTCGCTTTCGGAGTCAAGTCATCAGGACGAAAGAACATACTTCATTTTGATAATGAAAAGATATCTGGAGAGGTATATCAGGTGTACTTAAAAATGCTTGGCCTTAAAAAATTAATTTTATCCGGGAAAAGGTGTAAACTTGGTATTTGGGATAATAGTGTTCCGGGCATACATTATGATGAAGAAGGTATTTCAAATTATGCCAGGATACAACAACATTTGATGAAAGACTATCCGCTTGGGGACCAGGGGAAAAACGATTGGTTAAAGCTTTCGGAGAATATTAAAAAGAAAGGAAGGAATAAACAGTATGATTGCATTATCGGAGTAAGCGGAGGTACCGATAGTTCTTATTTACTGCATGTTGCCAAGGAATATGGATTGAGACCGCTTGCTGTGAATCTCGATAATGGCTGGAGCTCTGATATTGCTGTCAAAAACATCAAAAAGCTCACTTCAGCATTAAATATTGATCTTGAAACCTATGTTATTGAGTACGAAGAAATAAAAGATATATTAAGAGCTTTCATGCGTTCAGTGTTGCCCTGGATAGATGTGCCTTCCGATATGGCCATTCAGGCAATCCTGTATAAGATTGCCAGACGTGAAAGAGTAAAATTCATCCTGTTGGGGAATGATTTCAGGTCAGAAGGGAAACAGCCCACTGAATGGACCTATGGTGATCTGAAACTGCTGAGATATATTCATAATAAATACGGAAATGTCAGATTAAAAACTTACCCAACACTATCTTATTCAGGTTTGATTTACCTGGGGTATTTACTCGGAATAAAAGTGCTGTCTCCGTATAATTATATCGCCTACGATAAAGAGTCTGCCAGGGAATATCTCATTAAAGAATATAATTGGGAGTATTATGGTGAACATCACCATGAAAATTTATTTACTAAATGGGTCATTGGCTATTGGATGTACGAAAAATTCGGTATAGACAAAAGAATAATCACTTATTCTTCGCAAATACTAAATGGTAAAATAAGCCGGGAAGACGCACTTGATATAATTTCCAATCCTCCTTATGATAAGAATACCATAGAACAGGAAACCGCGTTTGTGCTAAAAAAGCTTGATCTTACAAAGTCTGAATATGAAGCTATCTGGGTATCACGCAACAGGTCAATAAAAGAATATCCGTCGTATTACCCCTTAATTTATAAATTTGCCAGAGCAATAGCCCCATTCCTGAAACATATAGTTCTTACAAAGCCTAAGATATTCTACGAAATGGAAGGTCGGGTCTGATTGGAAAGACATTTGATTATGCCTGATAAAAAAATTTGTACACGTTGTATTTTAGATAGTGGAATCCAGGATATATGGTTTGATGAAAAAGGAGAATGTAAGTACTGTTATATCCATGATGAAATGGAGAAAACTCATCAGCCAGGTATAAAACTTAACAAAGAATTTCAAAAGAAGATCAGGAAGATCAGGCATGAAGGATCAAGTAAAAAGTATGATTGTATTGCAGGTGTAAGTGGCGGCCGTGACAGCACTTATACTTTATTGACAGCAGTCAGATTAGGTCTCAGGCCTTTGGCCGTGCATTTCGATAATGGCTGGAATTCAGACATCTCCGTTCAGAATATTAAAAAAGCCTGTGAAAAACTTAATGTGGATTTATTCACTGTTGTTGCAGATTGGGAAGAATTTAAGGATTTGCAATTGTCATTTCTGAAAGCTTCCGTTCCTGATGCTGATGTACCAACCGATTACGCAATTTATTCAGTTTTATATCATATCGCAAACAAAGAAGGCATCCGTTATATTTTAAACGGGCATTCATTCCGCACCGAAGGTACTTCTCCGATAAGCTGGACCTATATGGATCCTCTTTACGTACGTTCGGTTCATAAGAAGTTCGGCAAAATAAAGAGATTTAAAAGTTTTCCTCATATGTCCTTTGCAAAATTGCAATATTATTTATGGGTCAAAAGGATAAGGGAAATCAGACTAATGGAATTCATCGACTACAGGAAAAATGAGGTTGATGCGATTTTAACTAAAGAATTGGATTGGCAATATTATGGCGGTCATCATCATGAAAATTTATACACCAGGTTTTTTCAATCCTATTATCTCCCCAAAAAATTCAATATTGATAAAAGAAAAACAGAATTAAGCGCCCTCATCAGATCAGGTCAGATTTCACGGGAAGGAGCCCTTGATGAATTATCAAATTCAGATTATTTGTATGATGATAAAACAGTGGCCTATACCATCAATAAATTTGGTCTGACACGGAACGAATTCGACAGAATAATGAATTTGCCTGTCAGATCACATAATGATTATACGACTCTCCTTCCATTGATACGGATATTACGTTATCCGATTAAAATAGCTGCAAAATTGGGCCTGGTACCGTATATTCTCTATTTAAAATATACAGGTAAATGATTAAGAAATCTGTAATAGTTATTATCGATTATGGAATGGGGAATATCCGTTCTATTATGAATAAGATCCACCGGGCAGGGTTTGAAGCTTTAGTATCTTATGATCAAGAGACCATTAAGAGTGCGGACAAAATTATTTTACCCGGAGTGGGGCATTTTTCAAATGGGATGAAAAGACTCAGGGAAAGAAATGTAATTGAGTTACTGAATGAAAAAGTTCTTGTAGAAAAAACACCAATTCTCGGCATTTGCCTCGGGATGCAATTGCTTACAGGATTTTCAGAAGAAGGCAATGCAAGAGGTCTCGGATGGCTTGATGCAGAGACTGTAAGATTCACCCTGACAGACATTAAACATAAAGTACCTCACATGGGATGGAATTCAATCGAGCAAAAGAAAGAAAGTCCCCTTTTAAAAGATATCCCGGATAGCCGGTATTATTACTTTGTTCACAGCTATCATGTTAAGTGCCATAGTAATGATGATGTTCTTACAACAAGTATGTATGGTTATGAATTTGTATCCTCAGTTCAGAAGGAAAACATATTCGGAACTCAATTTCATCCGGAAAAAAGTCATGAATACGGAGAACAGATTATTAGAAATTTTTTAAATATGTGATTTGTAACTAGTGATTTGTAACTAGTGATTTGTAACTGGTAATTTGTAATTGATAATTTGTAACTGGTTTATCAGAAAAATAAGGGTTTATAATCATTAATTTATCACTAATCACTAATCAGCAAAATAATGAAGACACATAAAGATTTAGATGTTTGGATTTATGGAATTGAATTTGTTACTGAATTATATCAGGACACGGCTCATTTTCCCAAAGAAGAAATCTATAGGTCTCACTTCACAAATGAGAAGAACAGCGGTTTCAATTCCTTCGAATATTGCAGAAGGTGCTGCACGGAATCATAAAACTGAATTTCGCCAGTTTCTTTATATTTCTTTGTCAAGTGCTGCTGAACTTGAAACCCAACTTATAATTTCAGAGAGACTTTCCTACATCACAAAATTTCAAAAAGAAAAACTCATCGAAAAACTTAACACCATTTCCAAAATGCTCCAGGGTCTAATCAAATCAATAAATCGCTAATTCACCAATTCCCAATCACCAATCACCAATTCCCAATCACCAATCACCAATTCCCAATCACCAATCCCCAATCACCAATCACCAATCACCAATCACCAATCATCAATCACCAATCGCCAATCATCAATCACCAATCGCCAATCACCAATCACCAATCGCCAATCACCAATCCCCAATCACCAATCCCCAATCCCCAATCACCAATCACAAATCACCAATCACCAATAATGTTTCGTCCCCGGGTCATTCCTGTTCTTCTCCTTAAAAACCTTGGTCTTGTTAAATCGGTAAAATTCAAAGATTACCGCTACATAGGAGATCCAATAAATGCAGTCAAACTATTTAATGATCTGGGTGCAGATGAGCTTGCATTTCTGGATATCCTTGCCAGCAATGAAAAGCATTCAATTTCACTCGATTTTGTAAGAAGGGTTGGTGATGAAGCCAATATGCCCTTTAGTGTCGGAGGAGGTATCAGAAATCTCAATGATATTAAGGAGATATTGAGTGCAGGAGCCGAAAAGGTCATACTAAATACCATAGCTTCAGAAGCTCCTTATTTTATTAAGGAGGCCTCAGATGAATTCGGATCTTCAACGATCGTAGTTTCCATTGATGTAAAAAAGTCATTGTTTGGGAAAGAACTTGTGTATAATTATTCCGGAAGGAAAGCGACAAAATATGATCCTGTCAGTTTTGCCAAACTAGTGGAAGATCAGGGTGCGGGAGAGATTATTATCAATTCTATTGAACTGGATGGAATGATGAACGGGTATGATATTCAACTCATAAAACGGATTTCTGAAGCAGTCAGAATTCCTGTTGTGGCTTTAGGTGGTGCCGGCAACAACAAAGATCTTCGAGAGGCTGTTTTAGATGGATATGCTTCAGCTGTTGCAGCCGGAAGTCTTTTTGTTTTTCATGGTGCGCGCAGGGCAGTTTTGATTAATTATCCTACTCAGGAAGAGCTGATCAGATTATTTCATGAAGATACTGATTGATATTGGTCATCCGGCTCATGTTCATTATTTCAGGAATTTTATTGAACAAATGGGCAAAGACGGACATGAATTTCATGTTACTTCACGTGATAAGGAAGTTACATTCGATCTTCTCCGAAAGTACAATATACCTTTTACCAGCAGAGGCAAAGGGGGGAATGGCTTTTTAGGAAAGATCCTTTACATTATAAGAGCTGACCTTAAATTGATCCGGGAAGGATTGCGATTCAAACCGGATTTATTGATGAGCTTTGCCTCAACATATGCAGCGCATGCATCATTCGTTTTAGGCAGATCTCATATTGCTTTTGATGATACGGAACATTCCAAATATGAGATTTTTCTGTATCGTCCCTTCACTAAAATTATTCTTAATCCGCAATGTTTCAAAAAAGATTTTGGAAAAAAGCAGATTCGTTTCAGGGGATTTATGGAATTATGTTATCTCCATCCAAAATATTTTAGACCCGATGGCAATATTCTTTTGCAGCTTAAACTGAATGAATCAGAACCGTTTATATTGCTTCGTTTTGTTTCATGGACTGCAGGACATGATGCAGGTGAAACAGGGTTTTCACCTGAGTCTAAGCTGAGTCTTGTAAAAAAACTCTCGGAACAAGTAAAGGTTTTTATTTCATCAGAAACCAATCTTCCTGAAGAGCTGGAAAAATACAGACTACTGGTTTCTCCGGAGAAACTGCATGATGTGCTTTTTTATTCAACTCTCTACATCGGGGAGGGAGCTACGACTGCTTCAGAATCCGCAATGCTTGGAACCCCAGCGATATATGTTAATTCACTTTCAGCAGGTACACTGGAAGAACAGGAAAGGCTTGGTTTACTTTTCAGTTTCAGGAATTCTGAAGGTGTACTTGAAAAGGCCCTTGAAATACTTAATACTCCGGAGTTTAAAGCTGAAAACGTGCGCCGGCAGCATATTATGCTCAAACAAACCATTGATGTAACTGCATTTATGGTCTGGTTTATTGAAAACTATCCAAGGAGTGTAAAAATTATGAAAGAGAATCCGGATTATCAGTTGAGATTTAAATAAAGGCAGAAGGCGGAAGGCTGTAGGTAGTAGGAAGTAAGAAGGTAGTAGGAAGAAGTAAGTAGTAAGAAGTAAGTAGTAAGAAGTAGGTAGTAAGTAGTAAGTAGTAAGAAGCAGTGCTTACACTTTTGCATTGATTTATACAGTTTTTCCTAAATTTGTCTGAGTATTATATA
>OCZT010001715.1_pt1 | contig 22663 bp, 25 predicted proteins | sample 1539031 | NCBI WGS metagenome assembly OCZT01 (sample SAMEA3539308, study PRJEB22396) | soil metagenome | biome: tundra; feature: field; material: soil | place: USA | collected 2010-05 | depth 0.15 m | reverse complement strand
CTGGAGTTCAGACGTGTGCTCTTCCGATCTCAGTAAAACCGTGGAATATCTGGGAGCTTTTTTTCTTGATGGGCCGGTAGATCCAGAAAAAGCTATCGCTGTTAATAATAAGGGAATGCTCACAATTCGAGTTCCCTATAAAGAAAGTTTTATGTGCACAAAAAATGTTCCGATTGAGTAGTAAAGAACTCCTGATTAGAATAAGTTTTGAAAAATTTAATGTTATATTCGATCAGCTTTTATTTTCGTCTGAATCAATGTATCTAGTTTTGATGATCTTTTTTGTTAATGAAAAATATATGTAGAGAAGATCTCTCAGAGAAATCAAAGGCATGTATAAGCAAGAGGTCAAAATACAATTTCAGCCTTTATATTGGTAATAATTTATGCAGGAGGTTATTTTAAAAAATGGATAAATTAGTATTTTCGTTGCTCTATAACTCATCTTAACTATGGGCCTATAACTATCTTAACTACAAATCTAAGGATTCCCAAAGATGTAGAAAAAGAACCTGTCCAAAAATGGAGTGAATTCATTAGTTTCAAGTGATGAAAATTTAATGTACTTGATTTATTGATTCAGCAGTTCAAGTCTTCATAGTTCTTCATTATTTCAAATGGGTAATAGAGTCCCTTTCTATTGTAGATGTAATAGCTGTACTATTTGAAAACCTCTGTTTCGAAAATAAAGTTTAAGATTGATTTTCTTGTTTAGTTTTGTACCTTTGGGACTAAGCAATTATTTTCAACTCGCTCAAAACAGCGAAAAGCTATTGTAAAAGTTTTGAATACTGTGAGAGCTTAGTCTCTAGAGAACTCCTTTTAATTGTAATTGAGAAAAAAATGATATCTCTGTGCGTAAAAAAAATCAAGTTTTGTGCAACTGAGTATGCGATCTGGAAATGAGTAAGAAAACACCTAATCAAAAAAATATTATATTTGATCACATAATCATTGAGAGACGATTCTGGCGAGAATTCCCTTCAAAAAAAATATTTGAGCATTATTGACGCTTGTCTTCATGCTCCATTTGCAACTGCGAATGGCACTAAGGATTATTTTTGAAGATTTTTCATCCTAAAAATGGGTTCAAAAAATATGACAACTGCAGCAGCCCTTATCTGTGGAGATATTTTAGCAACCTTTTCCAAACTTGAACTTGCTATGGAGAATAACCTGCAGCTCCGTGACCAAGCAATCTGTTTTGCAAACCGGCTGGAAAATATCACAAAATTTTAGAAAGTTTCAGGTGTTGGCTCGCTCCCTACTTCATCATAATAACTGAGAAAAAGGGTTTTCTTAGAGTGGAGCTGCAATCAATTGCACACTTTTTGGGAAATATGTGGTTAAAGGCTAAAGCTCTTGATCTCGAATTCCAGTTGGTTTCTGCGACAACTCAACTGGCTGACAATCTATCATTCTGTGCAATGCCAGGAATTAATCCGGGCGAACGGGCATTGAAGGGATGCGCAGTTAGCTATTCAGCCGAGGATCGTTCACCTTATATTCTTCATTTGATCGATGAGGTCACTAGCTGGTTGGAATAAAGGGTTTAATTGAATGCTGCCGTCCCGTCCTAAAGATGAAGTACATTTCGAGCGGTACTCTCGTTTTCTTAGAAATTTTCGAGTCTGCTTTGGCATATTTCCTTAATTTACGGGACTAAGATTAAGTTTTCGTTTTTCCTCCGTCCTCGATATCTTTAGTTTGACATTATGACATTTAGTATAAAACTTTGTTTTTAGTCGAAAATCATTTGCTCGACAATTAATGATTGAAGAGACGCTAGTGACTTTTATATTTTTTTTACTCTTGAGTACGGAAGATATTTACAAGTAGGAGGTTCAAGTAATGTAATTAAGAAACAAGAGTTGTTTTTAGGAATATAAGGTATGCTCTGTCAGGTAAATGCTTGTAGGTATTGATCGACATATCCGGATAAATTTGTTTTCAAATCCGAATATGTTGAGAATGAATCTCCTGGAAGTATGTTTACCTAAAATAGCTCTTCATTTAGAGCCTTCATCGAAATTTATAGGTGCTCTTCAGGATTACTTAATCAACGTTTGCATTGATAAAAGTGGAGCAACTATTGAATATCAGGTGAAATATGTTCAAAAACCGTAAGACACAGGAAAAAACGTGCAAATTCTCTTGAAAAGTACAAGGCAGAAAACCCTCTCATTCTTGCTATTCCGCGTGGGGGAGTGGGAGTAGGATTACAAGTTGCAAGGAAACTACCTTTTCCAGATAACCCTGAAGCTGAGTTTGGGGCAATAGCTGAGGACGGAAGCACTTTCATCTTTGAAAATGCGTATTACTGGCTATCAGGAGAAAATATTGAGAAAACCAAACAGCAGCAAATTGCAGAGATCGATAGGCGTATAAAGACTCTTAGGGGAGGAAATTTCTTGCCTGATATAAAAGGAAGAACCGTGATATTTATCGATGGTGGCATTGCGATGGGTCTACGATGAGAGCAGCCATTGAACTCTGTAAAAAGAGGGGAACTAGAAAAATTGTGATCGCAATACCTGTAGCTGGGAGAGAAGTAGCTGAAGAAATCGGTAATAAAGTCGATGAACTCGTAGTGCTTGAAATTCCTCAATACTTCAGGACTGTCCACGGAGTCTAATGAGAAACGGTATGATGTCACGGATGAGGAAAAGTTCTCGACCTGCTAAGAGAAGACGTAAGAGACCAAAAAGCTGATAAGTCATAATTTGGATATACTCAAAGCCTGATAGAAGCTTTTTTGAGTCAACTATAAAACTTATACAGTTAAACTGAAGATCTATGCTTTAAATCTTCAATTGCCTAAATTGTGAATTTGACCACAATATCTATTTGACTTGATTTTTTTACTTCACTTGCATAATGTTTGCAATTTTAATACTAAATGTGTAATCGCATTCTAATACTTTCTTGCTTTTACTAGGATACCATCGGTCCTATGTCCATTGTTCCTATTATGTTGTGTAATGATTGGGTAAGCAAAAGACTTTAATGAAATAAAAAGGATAAAAAGATCACTGTTAATCTATTAGTTGATTTTTTTACATAACTAATAAATAAATGTATGTCAGCGTTTTTATAACACATGATGAAATACTAATTATTCTTTTTTTGTACAGATGGGAACAAGTTAATTTTTGTAATTATGGGTATATTGATTAGATTGTCGCCTTACCATTCATCAAAAAGTCATGATAATTTTGTGATTTTAGGCACATATTTAGTTGCCAACGATCCTTTGCTTATTAAATTACAAATTTTACGATAAATAGTATAAATGAATTTTAAAATATCATAGTTTGATGATAAAAGAATCCCTTCCATAATGGCAACATTGGAAGAAGATAATTTAGCCTACAAATAGAAATCTAGATGAAATCACTTTGACATCAACATATTACTTAATTAATTACAAATGGATGTTATTTGTAAATTTTAAATTTGATATTAGTTATTTATTATATTTACTTATTGTGCTATATAACCTAGTAGATAGTATTTCCAATGTGACAAAAGAATTTCTAACAAATCTGACTCAAATACACCAAATGAACTAAGTTTTTGTGTTTTATCCCCCAAACTTGAAGAAGAGTTGATGAACAAAAGCCTGAGAAAATCTGGTATTGATATTATTGGAGATGTGTCTTGGGGAACTCATATCTGCCAATTTTATGATTCAAAAGAAGATTTGACGGAGATTCTGGTTCCTTATTTCAAAACAGGATTGGAAAGCGATGAGTTATGCCTCTGGATTACTACACAACCTCTCGAAGCTGAGGAAGCAAAAGAAACTTTAAGGGGAGATGTATCTGATTTTGATTCTTATTTGGCTAAGGGACAAATAGAAATCATCTCTTACACTTACTTGCACGTAGCTAGGCACATTTACGATCCGGAAAGAGTCATAAATTACTGGATCGAAAAACTCAATAATGCCCTTGAAAATGGCTACAGCGGGCTGAGGTTAAGTGGAAATATTTATTGGGTGGAAAAAAAGGATTGGGGTTATTTTGTTGATTATATCAGAAAACTGGATGATATTATCGGTAAATACAGAATGATAGCTTTGGGCTCATACCTTGTCGACAGGTATAGCACAATCGATATTGTTAAAGTGGTCTCCAATCATCAATTTTCTTTGAGCAAAAAAAAAGGAAAATGGGAGAAGATAATTAATTTCGGGAGACAAAAAGCCGAGGAAGCAGTTATTCACGTCACAAAGGATTGGAAATATACCTTTGATGCTGTGCCAGATCTGATAGCCATATTAGATATTGAATTTTGAATTGTTCGTGCAAACAATGCCATGGCAGCAAGTTTGGGGATAACACCAGAACAGTGCATTGGATTGACTTGCTATAGGATTGTACATCGAACGGATGAACCTCCCGTTTTTTGTCCGCACAGGCAGTTGCTTAATGATTGTCTTGAACACACTGTGGAGATTTGTGAGGATTTTCTAGGTGATTATTTTATAGTAAGTGCCTCATCGTTTTATGATTCTGAGGGAAAACTCACAAGTTGCATTCATGTTGCCCGTAATATCAACGAGCGCAGAAGAGTTGAAATGGAGCTTCGCCGGAATGAGAACCAAATGAAGATGAAATTGGAAAATATTCTCTCGCCCACTAGGAAGATAGAAAATCTGGTGCTTGCTGATATAATTGATATCCAGGTTATTCAGTCTCTCATGAATGATTTCTATAAGCTTACTAACATGCCTATAGGCATAAACGACCTCAAAGGCAATGTTCTAGTAAGCACTGGATGGCAGGATATCTGCACTAAATTCCATAGGGTTCATCCACAAGCTTCCAAGTACTGCGTAGAAAGCGATACAAAACTAGTCTCGGCCGCTGAGAACTTAAGATGTATAAGTGTAAGAACGATATGTAGGACATAGTGACTCCTGTCATGTTGGATGGCCAGCATGTCGGCTATATCTTCTCAGGACAGTTCTTTTTTGATAATGAGCCTCTGGACTATGAATTTTTTAGATTCCAAGCTAGAAAATACGGCTTCAATAAAGTTGAATACATGACAGCGCTTAATAAATCCTCATGGCATTTGCCAATACACTCTCACAACTAAGCTATAGCAATTTCAAGCTGGCTCAGTTGCTCTCGGAACGAGATCTCTTGGTGAATGCGCTGAAAGAGAGCGAAAAGAGGGAGCGTGCTCGCCTGGAGGAACTAACCGCAGTATTGGATGCAGTGCCAGCCGCAGTATTGCTAGCGCACGATCCTAAAGCGCTTTGTATAACTGAGAACAAACTTTCCTATGAATTGTTTCATATTTCGAATGATGTTCACGAATTTAAATCTGTACCGGAAAGTGGAGAGACTGAAGAGGTTAGCTTTTCCAAGAATATAGCGGATAACCAGTCTGCACAGATACCTTTGAGTATGGCGGCTACAGGCATAGAGGTACATGACTACGAGTTCGACATGGTCTATCCTCATGGTGAGCTGCGACCATTTGTTGGGTAATGCTAGATCCTTGCGTGACGAGCAGGGTAACCCGCGTGGTTCTGTTGCTGCATTCATAGACATCACCGAGCGCAAAGAGACAGAGGAAATTTTAAAAACTACACACGGTAATTTAGAAATGCTAGTTGAAATAAGAACAAACCAGCTTAAAAAAGCATATAACTCATTGAAATAAAGTTAGGACGGGCTTGCTGAAGCCCAATGCCTGTCACATATTGGGAGTTGGGAATGAGATATTGTAACTGATAAAACACATTGGTCTGATGAATTGCGTCGTATTTTTAGATGTGGTTCACGAGAATTAGATCCATCTTACATTGGATATTTAAGTTATGTGCATCCCAAAGATCGGGACTATGTGGATAATGTTTTTAAGGAAGCTATAAGTGGGGAACCTTATAGCATTGATCATAGAATTATCTTAGATAATGAGGAAGAACGCACAGTCCATATACAAACCGAAGCTATTTTTGATGAAAAAAAGATCCCCATTGGAATTAAAGGAATAGTTCAGGATATTACTGAACGTAAAAAAGCTGAAGAGAAAATTCAGAAATTGGCGAATATCGTGGAATCGTCAAATGATGCCATCATTATTTTATCCCCCGATGGTATTATTACTAGCTGGAATAAGGGTGCAGAGCAGATTTATGGTTATCCATCTGGAGAAATTTTAGGAGAAAGCGTAGCGATACTCGCACCAGATGATGTCAAAGGTGAAACAAAAAAGTTAGTTGAAAAGGTTAAGCTGGGAGAAAAAATCCAGTACTACATAACTTCAAGGTTAAGAAAAGATAATAAGTCAATGTATGTTTTCAATAGTTCTTTCTTCGGTTTTTGATGCATCTAGAGAGCTTGTGGCTATCTCAGCTATTTCTAGAGATATTACTCAGAAAATTGATGCCGAAAAATCTGTATTAAAAGCTGAAATAACTAGAAAGCAAGAACTCCATCACATAATAAAAAATAATTTGCAAGTGATTTTTTCCCTATTAGATCTTCAAGCTGAGAAGTTTAAAAATCGAGAGTGTATTGAAGATTTAGAAGTTTTGGAAGCTTTCAGAGAAAGCCGAGATAGAGTTATATCTATGGCCCTTATTCATGAAGAATTATACAAAGGTAAACAATTCGAGAAGCTGGATTTTTCGACATACATTCGAGAATTGGTTGAAAGACTTTTCCAAACTTACAGACTAGATGACAAAAACATTAATCTACACATGGATCTGGAAGAGAATGCATTCTTAAATATTGATGATGCCGTTCCTTTTGGAATAATTGTCAATGAACTAGTTTCAAACTCTCTTAAACATGCATTTTTAGGTAGAGTGGAAGGAAAAATTTATATCAAACTATGTAGGGAAGAAGACGGAAAATTCATAAATAGCAGAAAAGAAAACAAATATGAAAGTTTTAAGAGTAATTGTTTAATGTTGAAAGTTTCAGATGATGGGATGGTATACCTAAAAGTATCGATTTAAAAAATCCCAACAGTCTTGGTATGCAGTTGGTAACCACCCTAGTAGATCAATTAGATGGAGAACTTAAGCTGAAAAGGGATGATGAGACAGAATTTACTATTAGGTTTATAGTAACAGAAAAAAAGTAACCTCTAATATAAGTTAGATAGTTAGTTGTATTTAAATCTCTGAATTTCCTAAGTTCCGTTCGAAATAAGAACAGGTTACTGATCTATGACTTCTGTAGCTTATGGGACTCATAGAGTAAAATGGGTATCATGAAAAATTTGGAATTAATTAGCCTACTTGTTTCCTTTTATTCAGTCTTCATTTATATCAATGAGTATTGAGACTACTAGTCTCAATACTGGTTTCTGGTTAGGGGATACCAAAACCACTCTGTTCCTTAAATATAATGTTCTCTTCCCATATTATATAATAGTTATGGAATTCAGAATATATAAAAATAGAATTAACACTCTAAATATTTAAATGTGTATTCCTATACAACAGTTAATATATATAGAATAATTAATATTAATTCTGAATTTATATAATTAACCTGGAAATTACATACTAATGACTTAATATCGATAAATGAGTAAATAATAAACACGATTTGGAAGTTCAATCAAAATTTTGTCAATAGTATCTATTTTCAATTTAACTGCACAAGTCCTAACCGATTAAAATTGTATCTAAACTAATTAAATGGAGTGAAACGAATGTTGAAACAATCATCCAGTATAATAAAAAAGTACTGGCTAGTTTGCTGGTAGTTTTTTGTAGTGTCAGTAACAGCTGTAGCAGTAAGCTAGAATCTGTTTTGGTAAAGGCTGCAAAAGGAGTGACTGTTAATAAAGAAATTGGAGAGATAAAAGCTGCGAAAGGAATGGTCATTAATAGAGAAACTGGTGCTGATCAGGCTGATATATAGATGATTATGAAGTTTCTTGGAGATGAATAGCTAAACTGATAAATATATGACCATAGCTAGCTGAAGCGGCAAAGTTACAGCAAATAGCTTGTATAATGAAAGCGTCTTCGGGTTTGAAAATAGATTTCTCCGAATTTATTAATCAATAGATGCAAGTATTCACCACTACCACCGTGGCCATTACTACCCAATATGTGACTGGATATGGAACCATCACACGAACTAGTGGATATGAACTTGCTAACCGGGAGTATATATACACCTATAATATATTCGAGTTTGTGGGGGGCTAGCATACTTTCCCCCCATGTCCATCAAATAAGAAACTTACTTTGAGCCGATCAGTGCCCTATCCTTTGGTTATATTTAAAGCATAAGATGTGATACCTACATCTGAATTCACGTGCCTGAAAATATAGTTAGATATATTTTCTCACCTAGATATAGAAATGAAATAAATCCTACCGTTTTGTGATCAGAAACCGTCATCAGACTCTAACTAGTGCATACGGTCAAACAGAAATTCATAACTCAGAGTGACATTGGATGGGTAAATGTTACTTGTAGTCTTGCAAAGTCACAGGATAATAGATACATATTATAATACATACATATTATTTTACTAGATACATATTATATATTTTCAAGTCAGAATAAGCAAAAACTGTAAACATTATAGGTATTATTTAAGTTCATATTAAACTGAAAAGTTGATTAATTTAGAGAATTTCGATAAATCTTTAAAGAACCATCCTTAATGATTATGCTGGGAGTTGTAAAGTATTTGATAAAACGGGCATTTTGATTCTTAAATTAGGTGTTTTTTCATTTTTTTTCTATACCATAAACGATATTAGAATAGAAGTGTCTTTAATTGTCAGTGCTTAAGCACTTGGATCTACAACATCATGTAGTCTACCTTCAGCAGATAACTTGCTTTTTCGAATACTTTATTGACAACATTTTTGCAGAAAGATACATATGTGAAATACATTGTTCTTTTTAAGTTTATTCCCCAAATACTCGTACTAAATTCAAAACTCATAAAGCTCACATATCTTTGAGTATCTTAATTCTCTCATCAATGGGTGGATGTGTGGCAAATAGAGAATTTGCATTCTTAAAAAGTAATGGGTTAGTAAAATAAAGATGCGAAACAGCCCCATTCACCTTTGTATTTACATTATGATCCTTAATCTTCTCAAGTGCAGAAACAAGTCCCATAGGATTTCGCGTAAGGTACACTCCACTTGAATCAGCAAGATACTCTCTCTGTCGTGAAACTGCAAGCTGAATCAATTGTGTGAAAATCGGCGCAAGTATAGCAAGTATAATACCAATCACTAAAAAGATGACATTTCCATCTTTTCTGTCTCTACTGCCTCCGCCAGAGAACCACATGCTTCTAAGGAAAATCTGTGAAGCAATCACAACAATACCTACAAGTACTGCAACCATAGAAGCGAATCTGATATCATAATTTTTTATATGTGACATCTCATGTGCAACCACACCTTCAAGCTCTTCTCTGTTCATGGTCTTAAGAAGTGCAGATGTCACAGCGAGAACAGCATGCTCAGGGTCTCTCCCAGTAGCAAAAGCATTTAGGTTAACGTCGTCATTAATAATCACAAAACGTGGTGCAGAGATTCCTGCTGCAATAGCGAGTCCCTCAACCACATTCGATAGATGCGCATTTTCAAGTGACGTGGGCTCACGAGTCTTTGTAATCGAAAGTACAATCTTATCTGAATACCAGTAAGAGGCAATTGTACCAAGCGTAGAAAGAATCACAGCGATGATGATAAAGAGAAAAACAAGCGAAGGGTCATAAACCTGCGCAAACAGATAAAATAAAATAACAAGGGCAGCACTTACAATCCCTACAAGGATGATCGAATCTCTTTTATTCGCTGCTATTTGCTCTTCCATAGTTCTCAAAAGATATCACCTTAAAATAATGAGAAAAAACACGCAATCTTAAAACTTAACCTTGACAGGCTCTCTCTCAGCAGTTGTAATCTCAAGATAAATCCTTACCTTCTTACCAAGTATTCCGGCGAAAATCGAGCCCGGTAAAGTGGTCACAAGATTATTGAATACAAGCACACTGTCATTATAATGTTGCCTTGCATAAGCAACTTTATTCTCAATTCCACTAAGTTCTTCCTGAAGCATAAGAAAATTCTGGTTTGCCTTAAGTTCGGGATAATTTTCAGATATTGCAAAAAGCGACTTAAGAGCCCCAGCAAGCATATTTCCAGCTTGATCCTTTTCTTCAATTGTCTCCGCGCCTATCATTTTCGCTCTTGCATCAGCCACAGCCTCAAAAATTGATTTTTCATGCGCTGCATAACCCTTCACAGTTTCAACAAGATTTGGCACAAGGTCAGCTCTTTTCTTCAGCTGAACATCAATCTGAGCCCATGAATTATCTATTGTGTTGGAAAGCACATTAAGTCTGTTGAAATAATATACAAAGACTAGCACAAGTAACAACAGGACGCCTAAAATGATATACTCACTCATATAAAACCTCACAATATACATAGAATCTACTATATACTACATCCAACTTTCGACAGGTAATTTATTTTTTTGTAACATTTTTAGTTAATCGTGCTTTTGCTGAAAAGAATATTGAGAATTTCGATAAACCCCTCTGAATTTGAGCATTGAAGGTTTATAAATCTCTTGACAATAATTTCTACTTATGAAAACTCTAATCGTGTCAAATACAGAAATTCGCGGAAAATATTTAAAACATGATTTTTGCGAAGAAAAAGGTCAGAGGTAAATAAAAATTCTCTATAATTTTTTTGATTCAAGAATAATAATCTTGGCATCTAAAAATCTTATCTTTGATATTTTGAAAACACTTTTAGGGATGAAAATAAATTATAAAAATGAAGTATTATAATTAGTTTAAAGATAATTTTTAACAAATTAAAAAATAATCCACTCTATGATTTGAGCTTCATAATGGTCATCTAATGAGCTCACATAGTTTATTTGTACTTCGCATTCTCTGTCTGAATATTTTGCAACATGCTATAATGATTTTTTGGATAGGCTCTAATATATATCCATTCACTTTTGGAGCAAGTTGAATATCTTTCAAATGCATGGACAAGTTAAAAGATGGTAAAACTTTAATTAACCATGGCTATATTAGGGAAGAGCGAAGATTCCTTTGATTTTTCGCTCACTAGATTTGCTAACTAGGGCTAAAATATCTGGAATTATGTCGAAAAATGGAGTCATTTTTCAGCTGTTTGGTACTCTCTGAACTACTAATAAAACACTCATGTGTAAAAAAATGTTAAATTTTTGAGATACTCAATTTTAGAATCTTACTTAATCAAGGATGTACAAAAAAATATAATCGCATCACATAAAAAATTCAATTTATCGATGCTGGCTCAAGCATTAGATTATTAGTACTCAAAACTGGCCACCTGGTCAGCAGTTGGTATCAAGCAATCTTCAAAAATGATCTATTCTGTAATTTGTGAATAGATTTCTTTAACCCTTCCAATCTGACCATTTGTTAATTGGACTTTTATTCCATGCTGATGATTTGAAGAATTGGTCAAAATTCGCTTCACAATGCCTTGAGTTATTTTTCCACTCCTCTGGTCTTTTTTTAAGACAATACCAACATTCATTCCTTCCTTAATGTTTGCTCTAGTACTACTGCTGTTCATGGGAGAAGGTCAATTTTGAAATATATCAACTTTGCTGTTCAGCGCCCTGTTTCAAGCAACTGGGTATGTTCTTGCACAGTAATGTATAAGATAGGAATTATCCCAAATCATGTATCCTCATTTGGTGATATGTTTATTTTTCCTTGTTTCCCTTATTTTCAACATAAATTTTGATAACATCGGAAGTTGTTTCATCTTCAAGTTTTCTAATGTATCCTCCATCTCGTTATAGTTCGCCGCAAGGAAGCTATTTTTTAATCTAGGGGTGTTCTGCAAAAATCTGGCTTGTTCCGATACTTTTCATTTTCTGAATAATTTTTGAAGGACAATACTTTTGTTAAGCACCAATCACCATAAATAGATATATTGTTTACAACTTTTGTCAACTATTATTTTAAAATCAAATAATATTACTTCAGTAAAATAATAAATATATATTTATTATGTGTCTTCCCAAGACGGCAAGTAAAATATACCCATTCAATATATCTCTGCTTTATGAATTTCTGTTTGATCGTATGTAACTGGTTAAGTCTGGTTTCAGTTTCTGAGGACAAAACTATAGGATCGATTTCATTTTCATCTCCAGATGAGTGAAAACTCAAAGAAATCTTCGCTTTCCCCTAATACAAGATCAACTTTTTGACATCCAAAATCAGCTTGATCACTTAAGCTAATAAAATGAAGTAAAAGTTTTCGTAAGTAAAAATTATTTTAAAGAGATTTAAACTCTCCAATGCTCAAATGCATAGGAGTTTATCGGAATTCTCTATCGTGATACATATTAGTTGGTTTGGTACTTCAAGTGGGTAAGTCCTAACAAGGGAGAAAATGAATTTACCCCGATTGCCGATCTCTTCCATATCCCACAGGCCGTTCAGAAATATTTTTTTGGTTTTTTTTGAAACCTTGGAAACTGAAATAATGGATCCTATAAATCATTAAGATTTCCATAGGCATTTGCACAATTTGACAAAACCAAGTCCAAAATCGCAGTTTTGATCAGATTTAGATTAAGGATTAACCATGAATTATTTTTGGAAGGCGACGAGTGCAAACCCAAAAATTATCCCTTTTGTGTCTGATAAGCAGTAGATAATTATTGTTTTCTCCAGCTCCGCAGGAGAAGCAGTGGATGAAGGCATATTTTTTTTGAGGTTGATCTGTTTTTTCTCTATTAAATTCGATGGTATGTCTTTCTTCAACTGAGATTGCACCCTCAGGACAGAGTTCAATGCAGAAACCCATGCCATCACAGAGCTCCTCGGATAAAACCCTAGCTTTTCCGTAGATGATTTGAATAGCACCCTCTGCGCAGGGTGCGACACATTTCCCACAGCCTGTGCATTTTTTTTCATCCATTTTTACGATCGTTCGTTTTACCATAAAACCAATTCCATTCAAGATTATTGTGCACAAATTTTACCTCGAAATTTACACAATTTAGCTGCAAATTCAATAGCATCAAAAATAGAACTATATAAAATATTCATTTTAACGGTAATGTCTGTTTCATTTGTTTTTGTGCTTCAAGTGCATAAGTCCTATTTTAGTAAAATCCCAACTTATTAATTTGAATATCTCCATACCAATCATAGTTATTGACTTTCCTGCAGGTGATAATTTCATTAAATTATCTTTATGTATACTACGAGCTGTAAGATGAGCAGCAACATTATCAATTGTTTTATGCCATCACGAATCAACGATAATATGTTCGCTGAATAAATGATTTCGATGTACCTAGACTTAACGACCAAGAGCGATAGCCCGAAGTTTGATTGTTGCTGCATCGAATACTACACTTTTCTTGATAGCATATTGTTTCCTCAAAAGTTCCATATCCTTTTCAATTCTATTACTCCTTTCCTGTCCACTATCAGCTTGTGTCACAGATTGAAATGCATACGCTTCAGTTATTTTAATTGCATCTTGTAATTATATGTAGAGTTTTGATTCTTTTAGATCCGATTCAGTGCGTTTTTTTCAACTCTTGCAATTGTGCCCTTATTGCTACCTGCTACTTTTAATGCAAGCGAATAAGCACAATAAAATTCATTCTCAGCAAATTGTAGATCTGGGCACTCTTTTTCCATCTTTAATTCACTGCCAAATTGTTAATATAGAAGCTTTTGATCAAAAATATCGAGAGCCAAAGCTTGAAACAAGCTATTTACTTTGCTTCCTCCAATTCATCCGTTTTCCCCCAGGCTTATACTTGATTCAAAAGTATTTTCATGTCTTCTTCGACTATTGTGCTTGGTCTGATGTTGAAATTATCTACCAACACTTTAAGAACGTTCGGAGATACACAAGCTGGAAGGGTGGGTCCAAGTATGATATTTTTTATTCCAAGGCTTAGGAGAGCAAGTAGGACGAGAACGGCTTTTTGTTCGTACCAAGCTATGTTATAGGATACAGGCAAGTCATTTATGTCCTTGAGATCAAGAGCTTTCGCAAGTTTTTGAGCTATTACAACAAGTGAGTAAGAATCATTGCACTGTCCAGCATCAATAACTCTTGGGATTCCACCGATGTCGCCAAGATTCAGTTTGTTGTAGCGGTATTTGGCACAGCCCGCGGTCAGTATAACAGTGTCCTTGGGAAGGGCTTTTGCGAATTCAGTGTAGTAAACCCTCTCCATGTGCCTTCCATCACAGCCTGCCATAACCATGAACCTATTGATTTTCCCGCTTTTTACCGCATCTATGATTTTATCTGCAACTGATAGACCCGCTTCGTGTGCAAAGCCACAAACAATTGTTCCGCTTTCCAGCTGTTCTGGGGGCTTGCTTGTTTTTGCCTGTTCAATCAGAGGAGCGAAATCTTTTGTCCCACCTTCTTTTTCATATATATGAATAAGTCCTTCAAAGCCCACTACTCCAGTAGTGTAAATCCTGTTTCGATATGAATCTCTTGGCGGGATTATACAATTCGTCGTCATCAGAATAGGTCCATTGAATTTATTAAACTCCTCGTTCTGTTTCCACCAAGCACTCCCATAATTGCCTATGAAGTTGTCATACTTCTTGAAAGCAGGGTATGAATTAGCAGGCAGCATTTCTCCATGGGTATAAACATCTATTCCAGTACCCTTTGTTTGCTCAAGGAGCTGTTCGAGATCCCGTAGATCGTGCCCACTGATCAGAATTCCGGACCTATTTTTCACACCGATATTGACAACTGTTGGCTCAGGGTTTCCATATGTTTCGGTGTTTGCTTTATCAAGCAGAGTCAAAGCTAAAACACCTTTTTTCCCGCATTCAAGGACAAGGCCTATGAGATCTTGTAATCCCAGGCTGTCATCTGTAATCGAAACAAGTCCCTTTTCTATGAATTCAAAAATTGCTTCGTCCTTATATCCTAGCACATAAGCATGGTGGGAATAAGCAGCCATTCCCTTCAAACCATAGGTCAAAAGTTCCCTGAGTGACCTTATGTCCTCATCATGCGTAGAATGAACCGCAACATCCGTATTTTCTATGCTTTCAGGGGTAACAGTAACCACAGCAGGGAGATCTTTTTCTGCAGCTGTCATTCCAGAAGGCAGCTTTGCTTTAATGTTGTCTCTAAGTTCAAATCCTTTCTTAATAAGGGATTCAATTTTCTTTTTGTCAAAATTCGTATTCGTAAGAGTCGCAAAGAAGCTGTCGAGCACAAACCTATCTGTTGTTCCCTCATTTAAGCCTGTAGCCCTTGCTTTAAGATTATAAAAAGAGATACTTTTGAGAACATAGAGAAGTCTATCCTGGAGGTCGGCAACTTCCCCCTTTTTGCCACATACTCCATTTTTCGTACAACCTTGAGAGTTAAGCGTCTCTTGACATTGATTACAAAACATATTTGTTCACCTTTAAAATTGGTTATTCAACGTATTCATTCGTTATTTAATTCAGTCACATAAACTATTTTATTTTCCTAAATGTGTAAGATTTAGTGGCATTGTTAATAGAAATATACTTTTTAGCAATGTTGCATTTAGAATACCATTTTTCATACGATATCAACTCGTATACAGGAGAGAGTTTCGTTAAAGAAACCTTGATAATGAAAACTTGATTTCAGAAGCTAAAGCTTGAGAGTTTATCCACCAGGCTGCAGACTATCAACTAGTTCCTTTTTTTCAGACTCTATTCCATTTTCAACCGCTTCCCTTATGATACATCCAGCCTTATGCAAGATGATAGTATCTCCAATTTGAGGATCTTTGTCCATACTCCCTTTGTCCATACTCCCAGTACAGAAATAGGAATGATATGCACCGGAAATCGTTTCTTTACACCCAGGAATATCTGACCAACCGAATTTTTTGCCACAAATCATGTAGAACCGCAGTGAGCATCTCTGATTACCCCCACTCCTATGAACATCTTTCCATTTTCCATCGGGACTTGTTTTAATTCTTAGCACCGGCTTCCCGAAACCAAAATCGATAAACGAATTTATAACAGGTTTTTCGATTTTTTCAAGGAAACAGAAGGATCTTGGCCCCGCAAACTCATTTCCTATGGCCTCAAATTCTTTTCTGAGCTACTCTATAACTCCGGTGGGAATTTATTAGAGTCCCCAGCCGGTGCAATTACGGCTTTTGCCTTCGTTTTCTTTATCATATATGGAAGGGCTGCAAGATGATCTGGATGAATTCCAACAGCAAGTATCAAATCGCATTGTGGAAGCTCAGGGGGGATGTACTGCTCTGGCTCTTCTATAAACTCGGGCAAGTTGTCAGGAAATTCATAAATTCCTACAATTATGTTTGCATATGATTTCCTGGCTTGCCTGCAATGGTTACAGAGATCTCCATAGGAAACGCAGAAATTACTCGAGTTAATCAGATTTTGGATAACTTTCCCCCCAAGTTCGCCTGTGTAGAGCACAAGAATTCGCATACATTTACTCTTTTTATAGTGACTTTAAAGTTTATTTTGTAACTTTTCTTTCGTTGTAGATGAAAACTCTGAGTCTCTTTGAGTTTTCAACAAAAAGCTCAGAGAACATAAACTGATTTTCGCTTAACTGTCCATGAAGCTACTTGGGAAACTGTTAATGCTCAGTTTTGGGAATATTCATTTTTACTGCCAATTATCTTTCTTTAGGACTTTCGCAGTTTAACCGACAAACAGAAGCAATAAATATTTTACTATTTAAATCCCAGTGATTCTGAAAAGGTTGTAAGTGCTCGATTTAATCCCTCAACCGCATAAGTCGTATTTCTTATGCTATATAATTAATCGTTTCAATGTATTAAAGAATGAGAGTTTCAAAATAGAAATCGGTATCCATAACTAAACCATATTTGAATTTAAAAGACTACGCTCTTCAAATCCCGGGCAGTATCGAATCTTCCAAAAAATCCGAAGCAAATAATCACAACCAAAAGCCATGTTGGAGATAATATAGTGGAGATATTAATCATATATTAGCGAATGGTCACTGGCACCAATAATGGACGTTTTAATTCAAGTACACATTTTAGATGAATACAAGTTTAATGCCCTCGATTTTTCATTCCAATTTTGTAGATTCTATAATGTTTAAGAATTGTACATCATAATAACGAATTAAACCAATAATTTTCAATCTTCTCTATTACAATCAACTTTACTGTACTTCTTTGTTGTGCTTTATTTTATGTGCACAGTGATTCGCATCCATCAGTTACATTTACATTCTAAAGTAGCTAAAAATATAAAATCGTTATTTAGCAACTGTTCTCGTGGAAGTTTCTACTTTTAAGAAATCTCGGGTGTTTTTAGACCGAAATGGTCTTTTATTTTTTAAGTTCTTGGATATATAGTCTATGCCTTCCATTCCTTTATCTCGCTTTTATATTCGATCTTGTCAAATCTTTTTCTCAAAATATACTGGGAAACTGCCGATGGAACAATCTCCAACAACTTTACAGAAGTTGCCTGTGATTTTCTTTTTTTTACAAGTTTGATTGCAAGATAATCTCTTATTTCAGAGATAATATCCGATACACACTTCTGACATGGAGGGGAGTTCGAAAAAAAGTAATATATTTAGTCCTGTACCGCCCTGAAAAATCATTTACATGGCTGAGATAAATGTGTAGCCCAGAAAAAGTGAAATCTTGGCCTATAAAGTTCCCGTCATTTTTAGGAGGCTCGAAAGATACAAACTTTAAGTCAACATCATTTTGCAAATAAAATTTAGAAATGCAGTAGATATTCTAACATAGTAATATTTATTATAGCCCACAGTATATTAACAGACAACCAAAATTTAGGTGTCCTCCATCAGTCATTGATCAAAGATGAAAAAAGAATAACTTATCCACTCTTAGAAAATTTGAAGGGCCTTGTGTTCCAATTTCAATGACTCAAAGACATGCTCAAAATTTAAATTCAAAGAAAATAGGTATCGTATGTCTGATCTCAAAGAAACTAGCTTAGGAATTATCGGTGATTCCACGAGGATGGCTCAACAAAAAACCAATTACTATCCAGAAATAAATTATTTAAGGGGTTTTGCAATATTATCTGCAATTAGTGTTCACGTTTCTGGTAATTTTGCAGAAATGACTAACATTAATTTGTTAACAATACTGTATATGGCAATTAATGCTCTTTCTTGTGTTGCAGTTCCAGCTTTTATATTTATTTCTGGGTTTGTATTATATAATAGTTACAATATAAGCTTCCCAATCGGACATTTTTATTTAAAGAGATTCAAATACATTTTACCCCCATACTTCATTTTTTCTATCTTATATAGTATTTATAATTCCAAAATCCATCATCTAATGATAATAAATAAACCAATCAATTTGGATTTATCAGATTTTGTAATTAAGCTTCTTACAGGCGGAGCTTATTATCATTTATGGTTTTTTGCTCTGATAATTCAACTATATATTCTTTATCCTTTAATAGTAAAAATATATATTTATTCTGAAAATAAAAATTGTGTTTCATTATTTATATTATTAGCATTTATATTAGGGATAGCATACGACATCATTTTGAAGAATCATATTTTATTTTCAACAAATATTAAGTTTATTAGTTATTTATTTTATTTTATATTTGGTATGTTCATGAGAAGCAACTATGGATTCATTAAAATGAAATCATTTTCAAAAAATAATTATTTGTGTACATTTATTCTTCTGTTACTCGGGACATTTTTAATTATTGTGGATTCTGCAAAAGAGCACTTTTTTTACAGATTATTCAGTTTTGGTCCCGGGTATGAACAAATTTGGGAAGTATTCAACATTGTTATTTCACGATTATATTTTACCATAATTTTCATAGGTTTGTTATACATTTCAATATTTTTATTTAAATCAAACCGCTTACAAATTTTCGACAAGCTAGGCTTATATTCATTCCCAATTTATTTAGTACATGCGATCATATTAAACTTGATTGTTCTATTGTTATCTAAAATTGGATTTAATTGGAATAATTTGTTATTTTATCCATGTGTATTTGTTTTGACATTGATTTTGAGTCTATTTTCAGTGAGAACTTTCGAACAAATCCCATATGGTAAATATGTAGTTGGTAAAACTAGTTGAGTAGCTCAAATTATGTAAGTTCCTCTGAATCCTATGAAGCATTAAATCGGATAAATAAATGAATTTTAGAAAAATCATATTTTGTGCACAAACCGGTTGAATTATTTAATAACTGTAGTTTGAAGTAATTGTGATTATCTTTACTGTCCATACAATTGCAGACTTTATTTCCCATTTGATCGAAGGAAGGGGCTCGAAATTTTCGTTTTATTTCTTTGTGATTCCTTCATCCAATCCTTAATATGCTTTAAATCTCTAAGATTAATTCAATTTATTGGCTTCAACATGTATTATTTTTTAAAAACCTTGGTATTAATAAATAGGACAATAAATATTTTTCAACATATGCAGTATGGCTAATCATTTAATGTGTAAATATACTCGGGTTTAATATGACATAGTCATCATTTGTAGGAAACACTATAAACTAAAAATTTAAGTTGTTAAAAAATGAGTGCCCTTTGGATGAGTTATCCAGACTGTTAAAATTAGTTCAGCGTTTCAAAATAGAAATCAAATTTTTTTATTTATTCGTAGACTCTATTGAGCAGATACCTTATTATATTATGATACCGGAGGATTTACTTTATCACTAAACTATGGTTTCCTATTAGAGATGAAAAGTATCCATATAGTCAATTTTGAATTTAGAAGTGTATAAGCTTAATAAGACTTAGTTACAAAATATATACAGAGTGAACACTGTTAATATTGTATGGAGGGCATAAATGGAAAATGAGCTTGAAGAAGTCGAGAGAGATTACATAGAATTCAGAAAAGAAATTGAAGAGGAAGAACACCGAAAGAGTGAAAAACGGCATATTCAAAATTCAGATAATGCAAGAGATCCATGAATAAAATTGATGGGCAAAGAAAAACCTTCCCAATGCTTTTTTTCCTTATTTAGATTTCGACGCCGTTTTATCGAAAGTCTATGAGATCCTTAATATAGCTATGTGTCTTTTCGCATTCAGCTTTTTGAGTCTTTGAATGGACTTTCTATGAAGTTTTGATTTCTTATGTATATTTTAATCCGTAATATTCTTTAATTATGGTATAGGAAACTTAGTTTATATTTCATTTTTGCATAGCTTTCTCTCAAATCTCCCTATATTTTACTGATCAATGATCTATTCTCTCACTTTCTCCTGCCAAATTGGATTAGGGCTCTGGCTTTATACCTTGTAAGAAAGATAGTTTTTAGCTCATGAAAAGTAGATTCTAGTGCTATTATTATCTTATTTTGTAATTAGTTAAAGTCGCAGGATAAACTTTTAAAACTGTATATTAAAGAAATAGATAATTACAAATTGGCCACAAATCAGGTTTTGCTTGCTCCCTTAAAAATTATCGGATTTACTATGAACGATCCTTAGGTATGATTTACATACAATATTCCTATTGAAGATTTGATAGAAATCTGATTTTCACGAGTTATTTATATATCAATTCTAAAATATGATAAATATATGAGTTTATCGAAATCAGCTATCATCTATGGGGTGATATGAATACCTGATATAAATATATTTGAATCAATTTTTATTTCATATGATTTGCAAAGAACAGCTTTGGTTTTTGCGATAATTGGATTCATTGCTATGATAACAAGACTAGGTATATTAAATAAATATAAATTTAAAATACATGATGTAATATTCACACTTGCTTATTTATTAGTAATTTTATATCTACCACCTATGATAAATTCTGCGTAGTTTGCCATAATTTCTCATAGAATATTTCCTTTGATTTTAATCCATGGCCTAATAGGAATTGTGATTTTAGTTATGGGATTTGTATTCGTAATAAATAAAGAGAACTGGGAAATCAAAAGAGAATGAAAAAATAAAAAAAATATGCAAATTTTTGAAGCTTTGTGGTTTATAAACTTTATGTTAGGCACTTATTTATTAGCTGGTTTGCTCAATCACTAGGTTGTTGTTAACATAACTATATTAAAAAGAACAATTAAGAGGCAAATTGGGGATTTCACTACGACTACGAAAACATCCAGATACAAATTTATTGAACAAACGAATCGAAGAATGAAGCAAAAGTCTATTTTCTTTGAAGATATTGGAAATTTTGTTAAATTTGTATTTGAGTGCGAAAAGTAAAATCTTTTGTAACGGTCATTAGCCAAAGATTTAGATAATTTACTGTACTTGTTTTCCATGTGTATTCTATTTATTATTTAAGTAATGCGATTTTTGTTATATAAAACTATTGTATGCCTGGAAAACTAAATTAGAACTCAAATAGCATTGCATGATGGCTGCAAATTCGGGCCCATGCCACAGGCGCTATTACCAAAAAAGTTAGTTGCCATAGAGTTATTACATTAAGATATCTCAGATAAATAGTATCAGAATCAACAATGTTTTGAATTTATGCGTCTTTATGTCACTTTTTTGTCTAAATAATTCATCTCATTGACGTATTTTTTAATTTACAAGAAAAACGTACTGCTTAGTTGATTTTACTCAAAATTGGAAGTTCATTCGCCAAAAAGACTTGGCATTTGAACGGAATAATGGTAACATTAAACTGTTAAACATATAACTGCGAATTTGAACTATGATGTATAATGCAGTTGATTTTGTGCATCGAGTGTTGAGTCTTAAAATGGATGAACTCATCGTTAAATTTTTTTAGATTAGAGTCCATTGTATTTGTTTCTTAAAATCTTTTCCTCAATTTTTTATCTGTTTTTTATTCTTTTTATGGAGTCTATTTCTTCAGCTATATTTTCAAGTTCATCGAAAATCCTTCCAGAGTCTTTTCGCATTTATTTTACTGAAGCTTTTAAGCTGCCACCCGTAGATAGAGCAGACGTTTTTTCCTATAAAGTAGGCTCGAATCGTTGAAGTTCCTTATATGATGGTTTACCCTTGATATCGTTATATTAAGGTCCTCACCAAGATCTTCCGATGATGCTACCTTGTCATTAAAAAGTTTATCAAGCAGGCTAAAAATTATTTCAGTATCAATTTTTTTCGATATCTCGGCCAGAAGAGAAACCAAAACTGGCGCAAAACTATATGAGATCTTCATCAAAACTTTTTATATAGAACTTTTAAATATTTTTGATAACTATCCCTCGAACCATTTGAATAATATTCTGGAGTTTAAGATATATATATTTTCGTTTGATTTGTAGATATCATCCCTATTTTTTAATTATTATATCATTTTTCTCGGCAATTTTCAAATATAAGTTTGGTATTATAAGCAAATAGTGGGATTATCTCATGGCTCAATATGTTAATTAATTCCATGTTAACTTTAAATGATCATCAATGTTCAGCTAATATAGTATCGTGTTCTTTAGTCATTGATCAAATTTGATAAATGAGTATTCTCCAATCTTTTGGAAAATGTAGAGAATTACTCTGCTCATGAAATTTAACAACTCATTGAACGACTTAATAAATAACCACTTGACAATAAAGAGGAATGAAATAGTGATTATCAAACCTATTGGTGAACGAGTGTTGCTTAAACAT
>OCZT010001714.1_pt1 | contig 22666 bp, 37 predicted proteins | sample 1539031 | NCBI WGS metagenome assembly OCZT01 (sample SAMEA3539308, study PRJEB22396) | soil metagenome | biome: tundra; feature: field; material: soil | place: USA | collected 2010-05 | depth 0.15 m | reverse complement strand
TCAAAGCGACAGGCGGCTGCCCTAGCGGCCAAGGCGAGCCCTTCCAAGGTGATCTATGGCACATAATCCAATGCCCGATGGCTCACGTGTTCGATCTGTGTCACACCGAAGGAGATCGAAAATGCCGAGAAGTACCTCGCAGAAAACGAAAGTTGATCGGCTGACGTGCCAGTGCGCGATCAGCTATCACACCGAGCAGCTCGATGACGGTCGTGTGATCGCGGTGCTCGATGAAGAACTCCCGAGCGCTCTGGAGATGTGTCACGGACGATGTCAGCGTTGCGGTCTGCCGTTCCAGATAGACTTCCCAAACGAGACAGAATGAAGATCACGTCACGCGAATATGAAGCTAAGTGGGCTAGAGAGAACCCCGGACGAGCGGCTGTGTATTGCGCTAAGTGGCGAGCTAAACACCCCGAGCGCGGTGTCGAGGCCAGCGCTAAATGGTATGATAAAAATCGTGAACAGCACGCCGCTATGACCGCGAAATGGCGCAAGGAAAACCCCGAGGCGGTTCGCAGGAAAAGTCGTAAACGCCGTGCTCTGAAGCATGACGCGTTCTATGTTGAGCATGAAACGCCAATGCCAGCGGACGGGCGCTGTCCGCATTGCCGCATCTTGATGATCGGCGAGCATCCGGCACCCAGTTCGCCGTCGCAAGATCACATTATTCCGCTGACTAGGGGCGGCCATCATGTCCCAGAAAATACGATGATGATCTGCCTTGAATGCAATCTCATTAAGGGCAACAGACTACTACCCTCTCTGCTCAACAAGATCACTCAACGCAAAAGCCCGGTCATTTCTGACCGGGCTTAGCCACTCTGTTCTGTTGCTACGCCGGAGTGAGCGCCGAACTACTTACGCCGCGAGGCGCATTTCGTCCATGACAAAGTTGTCGTTGCCATTTAGGTTTTTGATCCGATGATCGGGGTAGATCACACCCAGTTCACTTCACGACTTCTCGAGCGTCCATCGATCCTATTTCGCCCCCATCAAAGTCAGCGCGTGCTCCACGGTAGGGTAGCTCGCATTAGCGAATAGCATCAATGCCACTTCGCGCTGACCATGATGAGGGTGTGACCCATCACAGTGAAAGCACAGACAACTCGAAAGCCCACTTGTCGGCCTTTTCATCGTCTGAGTAGCGACCGTTTCTCCTAGTGACCTCGGCGTAATGTCGGCAGATGAACTCTGCCCGGCATTTCTTGCTTCGGACCCTAAGATACGGGGTCACTCGTTTTAGGAGATCGAGCGCTTGGTTGGCCCCTTTGATGCGCCACTCATAGGCGATCTTGTAGCGGGACTTTTGAAGTGCTCTTGTCCTAATGCTGCCGCCGAACTCAGTCTGTAACCAATCGATTAGACCTTTGTCAGTGTTCGATACGCTGACTTCGATCCGTCGAAACATATCGCTCTTGCTATTTTTAGTGAGGGTGATTGTTCCCTCCCCATCAATAACGCCAGCGAGATAGGCCAAGTCCGTAGACATCTTTTCCTTATGGTGGAGGCGGCGGGTATCGCACCCGCGTCTGACCGCAGTCCGTCGTATCATTCAGAACCGTCACTCGATCTCCATATTGCCGAAGCTAGGAGCGAGCCTCAATGATCATACGCCAATTGCTGATGATGTCAAGCTCGCTGGCCGCTTGACCGAGGTCACTGCCAAAACTACTACCTCGGATTTACGCGGCCTGCGAGCCCGCTCGTCCGGTTATGACCGGCACAGGCCGAGCCCCGCGATCAGATCATGGATAGCAAATCTTGTCAAGATAGTTGAAGGGGCTTGACACATCATTTCTAAAAGCGTAAACGCCGTTCCTAGAAATTGAAAGGTAGTCCCGTGAAAGTCAAACTGAAAGACCTCAAGGTCAACCCGCTCCGCGATTTCATTGTCGATCCCATCGACCCTGAGATCGTCAAGAAGCTTCGGACCTCTATCAAAGAGGACGGCTTCTGGGACGGTATCGTGTGCGGCAGACGCGGTGCTGACGTTTTCATCATCGCTGGCGAGCATCGCAAGCTGGCGGCCATTGCCGAGGGCTACACAGAAATCGAGTTGACATCATGAGCTACTGTATCAAAGAGCCATCCGACGAGCAAGTCCTGCGTATCTATGCGCGCGAGAACAGCACCCAGCGCGGCGAGGACAACTCGGCACAAGCGGGGCCAATTGCGTCAGCAATCCGATTGCTTGCCCTTGCGTCGTCCGACGCCAAGTGGCGCGAGCGCGGAGATCACGGCATTGGTGCTAGGAATATTGCGGCGCTTTTAGGCTGTAGCAGAAATGAGGGAGTGGTCATAATTCAGCTTGCCAATCTCAAGGCGTCAGGGGACTATGCTCGCATTATTGAGGAAGTTGCGAGCGAATTGGGCACCAGTGCCCCGGAGCAATTAACGAAAGAGGCTGCTCGCGTCAGAGTACGAAATCCACGTATATTCGATACGCAAGGAGTACAAAAAATCATTAAGTTACCTGAACTGGTTGAGACGTTTCGCAAAATCACCACAAGTCCGGCGATGAAATCTGCGCTCCCTATCGAGCGCCAAGTCGATCTGGCGAAAGCGCTCGTCGATAAGGCAAAGAACTACACGAAGCCTGACGGTACGCCAGCCCCAAAAAATGTTTCGGCGCGGTATCTGCGCGATGAAGCAGTCGGCATGATGCTACAAACCAAAAGCATCGGGCGTAAAATAGCCGCTGACGAGCGCGCCGAGCTTGAGCGTGGCAACTGGGAAGCACGCGCCGAAAACCTCATGAAAGATGTGGCGCGCTCGACGCGTAGCATCATCACCAACATGCAGTCGCTGGTCAAACATTGCCAATCACGTCCTAAAGGCGTGAAACTCCAGCAGACCGGCGACTTCACCGATGCAATGGAAAATCTTGAACGTATCATAGTCATGAAAGGAAAACTTCGATGACGGCCTTACAGGAAGCTACTACAGACCTTGCCGAAAGCTTTTTTAGATTTGCCTCGCAGGGCGGCAAAGTCGATCCGTTTGGGCAGGCAATCGAGATCGATGATTTTGCCGCGACTTTGGCGGATGAAACACCTTATCACTATGTCGCTCCCTCGGGTCGCGCTAGTAAGAACGGTGACCGCTGGCTCGCAACGATCCAGCACCGTGGGCGGCTCGTTGGTTCTCTGAGGCGCGGGGGTCCGGCACATGGTCCGGCGTTTACTGTCAAAAAGGTTTCGATGGGCACATACGCGCTTGTCACGCCGGAGCGCGCCATCGTTACAAATAGAAACGTTGCAAAAGTGGCGGGCTTGTCGAAGTATCTTCAAAAAGAGGGCACGCGGCTTTTCAATTCTGTTGATTTCACTTCGAATGATGCACCAGCCACATTGCGTGCTGAGTTGCATATGATACTGCAACCCCTAGAGATGGTGCAGGGGCAGCTCAATGAGCTGGAAAAATACAGTCGTAAGATTTTGGTGAATGCCTCAGAGCAAATCAAGAAGCTCGCCGCTGGGTCTGATGCTTATGTATTCGGCGCGCCCGATGCAACTATCCATCAAGCGTGGCGCGGAGGACCACCAAAACAACTGTCCGCTCGGCCCTAACGAAAACGCCCCGGATCACTCCGGGGCGTTTTGCTATGCAGGCGGTCGTGAGGCCGCAACGTTGGTTCGTTCCCCGATGAATGCTTCGCCGCGCGTTTCAGGAACGGTCTAGCTAGAACCGCTGCTCGCATTTCGTCTGGCACGTTTCGCCCTCGGGGTTAGCGGGGCACCGGCTGTTTCCCTGCGCGGCGTATACCCCGCCTCGGGCTTACGGCTTCCGGTCACTGCACGTCGTCAGTATCTCCAAACTCTTCGCTCGCGTCAAGGTCGTTGGGCGGCAGGTTTTTCTTGGTCCGCGCGTTGTCGTCTTCGTAAAGCTTGCCTGCAAAGCTGCGAGTTTGCTGAGCGATGAAGCCCGCTTGCGGTCCCATGGCGTACAGGCGGGGACGCTCGCCCTTTGGCGTTGTGCACTGGCCAAGCTCGATTGCGCCGTTGCGCATGAGGAATGTCTTGATGGTTGAGACAAGCCGAGTGCTCTTGTTCGATAGGTTTCTTGGGAGGTTCAAGATCACGTCGTCAATGCAGACGACGCGGCTGTTGAGCGGCCACTTGACGAGACTGTCGACGAGGTAGTGATCGAGATCGTTCATGCTGGCCGTTTTCATATTCTCTTTCGCAGCCGTCATCGGTGCGGCTGACTGACCGTTATATCCCTTGAGATCGCGGTTCATCAGCGAGTACGCAACAGCAGCCATCGCACTATCGTCTTCGAGCTTGGCAAAAAGCCGGATGAAATACCCGGCAGCTTCCTTTGCTTTAGCTTCCGCTTCCGTCCGCTCTGTGCTGATAACTAAATACCGGCGATCAGTGTTGTCGAGATCGAGCGCGGCGAAATCATTGGTGAATGCCAGCACGCCGAAACAGGTATCGACCATTATGCTGTCAATCCCTTTCTTCTCGACGTTGATGCGATCCTCGGTGATGATGTCGTGAAGCGCTTCCTTGACAGCTCGCTTGTCAGAGGCGCGCAGCTCTTCGACTACAATAAGTTTGCACTGAAGCGCCCAGCTATTGAACCGGCCTGAGAGACTGTTCTGCGGAACAACTGAGACGTTGGCTTGATGCAGGATACGCGTCAGCACTTTACCGATGAAGCTTTTGCCCGTGCCGTTGACCTCGCCTTGAAGGATCAGCGCGTGCTTGGGCTTCTTGTCAAGGTTCTTCAACAGCCACGCCATCCAATTCAAGAGATGGTCGCGATACTCCTGTTCGGGCAGGAGATATTCGAGATGCTCATTCCACCACGCGATGTCACCCTCTTTGGGCTCGATGTCCGGTTGGCGATACATATTGAACGTCCCTCCATCGTCGAGTGTCTGCGGCTGACCGGGTTTGAAACCTACGCTGTCATAAATTGTCGGACCGCCCTTCTTCAGGCGGAGTATGATATCGTGAGCACTGCCGCGTTTCGGGCAGATGTCCTTGTTGTACCTGATCTCAAAGGACCCTTTATCCCAGATTTTGCGTTTGTCCTTTTTTGGGTCGCGCTCAACCCATCTCTTCATCTCGGCGATAACGACCCATTCGTCTTTTATCAGAGCCAGAACCGCCCTCTTTTCCGAGCGCTCCTGCTTTTCTTCCTTGGCTTTCGGGCTCGACTGGATTGGTTCTTCTGGCTGATCCGCAAAATCAGCTTCGGCTGTGGTGCCGCCGACTTTCTCCTGCGTCGCGTAGGCATAGGCATTCTGCATCTTCTTGATGAGATCATCCACATCCCATCTCGGTTGCATATCGTAATAATCATTGAGTAACTGCGCGCCGAACCCGATGCTGATGCCCTTGTCCCTTAGTTTCAGGCAGGTATCAAGCAAAGCTTTGTCGCCGCCCGAGCCTTCAATCGACGGCTTCGCATCATTTTTGAGGAAGTCGATAGACCAATCGATATTCTCCGGTTTGTCGAGACCGACCGCGATCTCGCCCGGGTTGTCGATGGTGCCCTTTCGACTGCCCTTTGACGAACGGATTGTATCGTAAATCCACTGCGGGCACTTGACCGCTTCGAGATCATTGCCGACGTAGCTTGTGCCATCGTCGAATGTGCAGCCGGGGATCAGCGTGTAGTTCGGACTATCGATGTCGCGACCGATACCATTCTCGCCCAGCGCCATGATGTGCGGGCCGATGTAGACTTTATGGAAGCCGCCGGATGGCGTCGTGGTCGTCTCAGTTTCGGGCCAGCCATAGATCAGATCGAGATCGAGATACGTCTCATCGCCGATCTTGCCCTTCGCTTTGTTGACATCGATGTCGGCGACCATCACGCCAGACACCTTGTGGGACAATCCCCAATTGCACCCCGGCCACCGCTTCTCCCACGCTTCCAACTGCACCGGATCATTCGACGCCTTAGCAAGGTTGTCGCGGATGAGCGGAGGAAATTTCTTGCCGGGCTTGATCGGGAAGAGATAGCGCACGCCGAAATGCTTTTCGACATAGTCCTGCGCGAGGGCGAACGTTCGTTTTCTAATCATCGGGACCCTTCGGCAATGCGGGGAGGATGGCCTCCCTAGCAGCATTCATTAACCATTACAAGCCTATTGAGCCGCTTGACAATCAGATGCTCGTGGTATACCGCCGCTAGTGTTGTTCCTCAAACCGGAGATCAAGGCCATGGGCCTAGCAGAATTTGATATTGTCTTTTTCGAAGAGACCATGCACTGGCCGAGCGCGCCATGGCCGAAACCGCCGAAACACCGGCACTCCCGCGTGTCACCGATGAAGATCAGCATGATGTTGCACTTCTATGGTGTTGTCGGTCCTTACGTGCCGGAGAGCGCGCGGACTTCGTCAGCTTACACGCAGTTTGTCAAAGAGCTTTTGAAGGACGGACTGGTCGAACGCCCGAGCCATCGCCAGCGCGAAGAGTATCCGGGCTGGGCCTACAGAGCGACGGAGAAGGGTGAGGCGTGGGTTCACGCAATCTGCACTGTGCCGGTGCCGGTCGCCAAGACCCGATGGATCATCCCGTCGTGAAGCTGCACTGCTCCGGTTGCGGCACAACTGAGAGCATCGAAGAAATCAGGGCGCGGTATCCCCGCGCTCTGTCATGCTGCCCGGAGCGCAAGATGGTCGCGACGTGCGACTGCGGCGCGGAGTTCACCCCGAAGAAAAATTCCAAGACATGCTCACCCCTTTGTAGCAGAGCGCGCACCACGCGCCGCCAGCGCGCCTTCATCAAAACGCACCCCAAGCAAAAGTATGAGACTGAAAAACGCTATCGCAAATCGGTTCGCCGCGATGGTCGTCAAGGCAGAATGTTGAACCGCGCCGTGCGACTGCTATTCGCACTTACAGGAGATATCTCATGACTACTATAGAACAGGCGAATGCCGGAGATGAGGCGGACATCCTCATCAATACCGAAGTCGATATACAAGACCGCATGTGGGGTGACGCCAACGAGCGCGCCGACAGCACGAACAACCAACTGCTTCTCGCTGGCATAGCGCAGTTGACGCTGACGCGTCTAAAGCTCTACGGAAATTCACCCGCATGCTCGACTGATCTCGCGCGGCTCCAGTATCCAGACGACTGGGACGGCTTCCGTGACTATGGTTCGACCGTGGCTAACCTCGTGGTCGCCGCTGCGTTCATCCGCAGCGAGATCAAGCGGCGCATTCTGCTCGGCGAAGATACGACGCGCTCCAAGCGCGACAAGCCTTACAAGACAGCGACGCCTTACGTCTCGTCAGAGCAGGCCGCCGCCGAATTGCTCTAAAACCTTTTCCCAACCCGCTTGACATTCTCGTGTTGAGCGGGTTAGGAACGGCAACATACTGAATTTTTGGCCCTTGCAAACCGGAGTTGTCCCCATGTCTGACGCCCTACTCACTGAAATCTCGAAGAAGCTCAGCGACATTCACGCTGCGCTCAAGGGCGGTGCCCCCGCCGGAGGCAAACCGACGCCCGGCGCTGTGCCCGCGTCCGATGTCGGCAAGGCCGCTGTCAAGGCCGCCGCCGACAAGGCCGCGAAGGCTGCTACTGACAAGGCTGCTACCGTTGCCGCTGCCAAGGCAACATCCGCTGCCGCGTCTGCACCAAAGCCCGCCGGTACCAAGGCCCCGGGCGGTAAGCACACCATCGAACAGGTCCGTGAGATGATCCGCAAGGTTGCCGCCGATGTCGGCAGGCAAGATGCCAAGGACATCCTGCTGGATGATGGCGGCGGCGTCGAGAAGGTGCTTGATCTCAAGCCTGATAAATTCGACGCGGTCTTCGAAGCCTGTCAGGTCCTTCTCAAGAACGAAGGTACCTCGGCGGCTGCCGTTGCCGAGCCCGAAGACGACTTGATGTAAAACATGAGCTGACGGACGCGTGTCCGTCAGCTCGCCCCTAGCTTTGCGAGTTCCCCGATGACCACCGCGAAAATACAAGTCAGCATAGTGGGTTCCTCCCACTATCCGGGAGCGATTGAACAGATCGTCAGGATGCGCCCGGGCCAGCGATTGCTAGTTGTCCGTGAGCCTAAGAACCCATACGATGCCAATGCAATCGCCGTTCACCTCACCAATCAGAAACTCGGGCACTTCCCTCGCGGTTTTGCTGCCGCGTTCGCCCCTATTATGGATGCGGGGTTCAAAGTGATTGCACACAAATCTCGTGACCCCCGCTTCGCGCAATCCGGCGTGATGATCGTTGAATGGGAACTGCCCGATGGCCCGAAAGCTGACGCAGGAGCGGATCAATGAAATCGTCAAGCGCTACCGTCCGCGCGGCTGGCGAGTGCTCCAAAGCAGGCATCGATGGCACTGGAATAGCGCGGCGTCGTGCACTGTCAAGCGCGCCATTTACGTCCCGACGCTCAAGGACGACGACAGTCTCTTCCTCTATCTTCACGAAGTCGGCCACGTTGTTAAAAAGCACTTTGAGCTAAAGCCACCGCACCATCGCGAAGAGTTTGAAGCCGAACTCTATGCAGTCCACATCTTTCGAGTAGAGGGTCTTCCGATCACCAAGTATATCCGCGACACGATGCGCGAACGCTTGTGTAGTTGGATCACCTCGGATATAAAGAAGAACATTCCAATTCAACGGCACATCGCCCGATGGGCTAAACACCGGATGTCATAGTGGACGCAGCCGAAACCGATAGGATCGTGAACGCCGTGCCTGCGGGCTGGCGTGTCCTCGCTATCGCGGTCCCCACCCGGGCGCTCCGCGTCATCGCTGAAGACCTCAACATCAAATTTCGCGTCGAACAACTCGACCCGACCAATTGGTCGTGGCGTGCGATTTCGACACATCAAGGCGACGAGGAGTGGGAGAGCTTCGGTCCGGCGATACAGGACATGATCATCAAGCAGGCCCGGCTCAAAGAGAAAATAAAACTTGCGCAGCATGAGAAGCGCATGGCAATGATCAAGACGGAGAACCCCTATGGCCCCAACTAGCACCACCGTCCAGCACGTCACAAAAAACCTTGTTGTCATCACTCCGGCGAAAGGCTACAGCGTCGTCATGTTCACACTTGCTGATGGGAACGTTGAAGCGCTTGTGTCTGCCGATGATGGTTCTGAAACTATTCGTCTGCTTGTGGCCGGTCCTACTTCCGATCAGGAGATGATTATTCGTAACTGGCCCGATGGTTGTGTTCACTTCACTTACGTAGAGAAACCCGATGTCCGCTAGGTTTAAACCCGAAAGAAGGTTCAAATGACCACGCTTCTCCAGCATACCAAGTCCGAACTCCGCGCCGCTGGTCTGTTCGACGACGACAGCGACTTCGACGGTGAGATCGGCGTGCAAGTCATGGCGCTAATGGAAACGTTCTGCGCCTACGGCCACTCCGGTGGCAGTGCTGCGATAACGCTCGTGCTGTTTGACAAGCTCGCCCATCATCTGCCGATCAACCCGCTGACCGGTGAAGACGGTGAGTGGGACTGGCCTGAGCATGTCGAGGACAAGCAAATAATGGTCAACAAGCGTTGCTCGCGCGTCTTCAAGGACGACGAGATGGCGTGGGATACTCATGTTGGTCGCACGCCGATCACCTTCCCATACATGCCGGAGTAATCATGGCTGGTCACGCAAAGCTTTCCCCCTCGGCCTCGCATCGCTGGATGAATTGTCCCGGCTCTATCGCTCTCATCGGCGATGAAAGCTCGACGACAAATCAAGCTGCGATGCTCGGCACCGCCGCGCACAAACTGCTTGAGATCATGATCATCGCCGATGACCACGAGGCCCGCGAGTATATGGGCGCGACCTTTCTTGTGAAGGCCGCAGGCGATGAAGAGACTGAGTTCTACTCTCCCAATCAACCTGCGCTCGATCCTGAACACGCGCGCCCGGGCTGGTTCATGTTCATCGCCGATGAGAAGATGATCGAAGGTGTACAGCAAACCATCGATGAGGTGGACCGCATCAAAGGCGAACGGTGCGAAGGCACCAAGGTCCTTTCCGAAGTCTACCTAGATGGTTCATGGCTTGACAGCCGTCTCGGCGGTACGATTGACGTTCCAATTATTGAGCCGTTCGGATGGATCGACGTTGTCGATCACAAGAACGGCTACATCCTTGTCGAAGCCAAGGACAATGATCAGCTCAAGCAGTACGCTATGCTGGTGGCGCACGAATACCCCGAGGCCGAGGGTGTGACGGTCACCATCTCGCAGCCGAACGCGCCCCACATCGGGGGCCTGATCCGCTCCGAGAGCTTCACTATCGACGAACTTCGTCTGTATGAGATCAGAACGAAGGAAGCCGCTGAGGCAACCTCAAAGCCGAACGCGCCGCTGCGCGCTGGCGATTGGTGTCTATGGTGCCCGGCCAAGACGCGCTGCCCGGCTTTCGATGCGATGCTCAAGGAGCAAGCGCGAGCCGACTTTGCGGAAGATGAGCCGCCCGTGCAACTTCCGACACCGGTTAGCACCGAGGAACTCGCTCACAAAATGGAGTGGGTCCCGGTGATCGAGGCGTGGGTTGGTCGTATCAAAGCCGACATACAGCGCGAGCTTGAGAACGGCAATGCGGTGCCCGGTTGGAAACTTGTCAGGGGCCGGGCCAAGCGGCGTTGGCTCGACCCACAAGGGACCGTGATCAAGTTCGTGGATGAACTAGGTTTCGAGCAGGACGATCTCTACGTCGAGCCGAAGCTGAAGTCTCCAGCGCAACTGGAGAAGCTCGGCATCGGCAGGCCACAGCGCAAGCTCGTCAAGAGCGCCGTGCAGGAGCTGGCGTTCATGCCGAACGGCGCGCTGGCTATCGCGCCCATGACTGACCCGCGAGAAGCGGCGAGCGCGCTTGACGAAGCTCAGAACGAGTTCGCCGACGAAGATGACGATGAGGACTTCATGTGATGGTGCTGACCAGTCCGGAGATCGTCATCTTTTCAGCAACTGGGTTTGTGATCATGTTCGTCGTGTGCTGTAAGCTTCTAGCGAGGATACTATGATCGTCGTCAGCGTTAAACTCGTGTCTGCCATTCATCCGAGCCGGAGCAAAGAGCTGGCCCGGATGGATATTTGCAATATTGGTGGTGCCGATTTTGGAGACACGCACGGCACCTATAAGATCAAAACGTATATCGGACGGAGCAAGGAAGCTCTTGACAAGCGTATTGTAAACCGTGCAGGAAGCGTCAGCGACTATCCGCGTCTCGCCCTTCATGTCTGGCACCTTGTCGCGGAGGCGCTGAAATCAGTGAACTATCAGGAGAGGCCAAAATGAGACCGACAGTAACACGTAACGCTACGCACCTATTCTCGAAGCCTGAGAACTGGGATGACGAAGCTGATGGCCCGTGTGGCGATCTTCAAGTGCGCGCTGAGACGTTCGGGGGCCGTGAGATCGTCGAGCTGATCAGCACATGGAAGCCGAGCGCGGATGAACTCGCGCACCTCAACGCTGGTGGCGTTGTCGAGATCGGGCTCTGTGTGATCACTCAGCCGCCGATGCGGGCCAGCATCGTGGACCCGGTCGAGCCCGCGTTGCTTAAGTACGTCGCTCCGCAGTTGGATGAGCCGCCGGACGGCGCACTTCCAAACGTCTCCGACAATCTACTCACGATCAATGAGGATGGTCATGGGACATGATGAGCACGGCCCGGCGTACCCGGAGCCGCACTATGACCCAATGACCGGATGGAGCTGGAAAAAGCCAGCGCGGAACTACATCGCGAAGATGTTTGTGATTTTCTTTGTCGGGCTAGCGCTTGCATGTCTGATTTGGCTCTTCACGACACCCGCGCCCGCGATGGATCACGGTTTCAACCCAACCAACCCGACCGTCAAGTGGTTTGAGCGCAAGATGGTCCCCAATATTACCTTCGCACAATCGTGTTGCGGGAAGGCCGACGCCTATCCGGTTGAGCGTGTCAGGCGCAACACTGACCAAACATGGTCTGTTTGGCTTGCGGATGGCTCTGAAGTCAAGTACCCAGACGGCTCGCGTCGCGCATACTTCGACAAGAGCGTTGAGATCGTTGTGCCCGACAGCAAAGTCAATCCGCCGGATGATGATCTCGACAATCCGACTGATGTGGGCTGGATTTTCATGCGTGTCTCGACGCCAGCCCAGCCGGGCGCGATCTTTTGCCTGATCATTCATCCAGAAGGCAACTGACGTGGCCTGTCGTGGATGCGAGCGCCGACGCATGGAGATGGCGCTGATGATCGCCGCCGTCAAGCAGTGGACACTCGCCCCAGTCGGGAGGAACGTCCACGAAGTTTATCTGCGGCTTCGCGCGGAAGCTATTGCACGCGGAGAGTTAGATGTTGAAGCGGAGAGGCTGACTTAATGGTTACGCGCACTCCCGGAACTACGGAACGGCTCATGCGCCGGTTGCGCGAGCTAACTCTAGCCGCTCTGGAAAAGGGAGGCGACGACCGGGAGCGTATTGTGATCGCGGTCGGCAAGATGCTAACGTACTGCACCGACGAACAGTACGAGATCGTCGGAAAAGACGCAGCGATACTGGAGCGGTTCGGACGTCTCGGCATCGGCTACGGATATGAGGATGAGGAGTTCGACGATGGAGATGTTCGACCGAATACTTGAGCTTTTCATCACGGTCGTCCTGATCGTCGGCGGGTATCAATTCTACTTCTGGGCTCAGCGCCAAACGCTTTTCGACGCGCGCTACTTCGAGACCGACTGGGACCGCAGGATCAACTTTGACCCGCGATGGGTCTGGATTTATTCCGGCCTGTACTATCCGATGATCCTGCTCGCCGCGCTTACTGTACCGACATGGCAAGAGTTCGCCTACACGGTGGGCTGCTTCCTGACGCTGCTAGCGATACAGGTGACGATGTTCGTGCTCTGGCCGGTCGCTATCCCGGGGCACTGGCGCACGGCCTTTCACGTATACGAAGCGCGTGACGCGCACCCGCACTCCATGCGGATGCTCGACATGGTCTGGAGTTACGACAAGCTCCGCAACAGCCTGCCGAGCATGCATGTGAGCGTTGCCATGATGGTCGATCTGACCATCGGTCACAACTGGCCGGTCGCCGGAGTGGTCGGCCTCGCGTTCCCGTTGCTCATCGCGATCTCGGCGCTGAAAACAAAACAGCACTACGTCGTGGACGTGGTCCCCGGGGCGCTGCTGGGCGCGGCAGTTTTCTTTGGTTGGCACTATTTTATCGCTTGACACGTGGTTAATATTGCCTTAACCAAGAATTGCCAAACGTCCAAAATCATATCACATCAATCAGAAAGGGACTTGACAATGGCAACCACCGGTACCACTGCGCCCGACAAAAAGGGCACCCGCCTGCTCACCCCGAAATTTCGCGTGAGCTTCCCCCAAGTCTTCGAAAAAGCATCGTTCAAGGATGGCTCCCCTCGCTTTTCGCTTACGGGGCTGTTCTATCCGAAGGAGTTCACCCCCGCCGACGCGGAGAAGTGGGCTGCCATCAAGGCGAAGCTCGGCGAAGTCTGTCTTGAGTTCTTCAAGAAAAACATCAAGACGATGAAGGAAGATCGGATGTTCAAAATCCCCTTTCACAAGGGGAGCGAGAAAACTTATCAGGGCTACGGTGACCCTGATATGGTCTATGTTTCCATGGCCAACTCTATGAACCGCCCGCAGATCATCGGATTGAACGGCAATCTGATCACTGCGGAGAACTCGGAAGAGTTCTACCCCGGTTGCTGGGCTCGTGCTTCAGTCAGCCCGTATGCCTTTGATCACATCGGAAAGGGACTAGCCGTAGGGCTTGTCAACCTCAAGAAGCTCGGCGAGGGCAGCCGGTTCGATGGCTTCACATCGGCGGAGGATGACTTCGGCGGTGAAGCAGAAGAGAGTTTCACTGGGGATGATGATGATCTCGTCGGAGAAAACGACGACGACGATCTGGGATAAATCTGGCCACAGTGCCGTAGGCGGCTCCCGAAGCCGCTGATCCGTCCGTGAGATCACGGGGAGATAGGGGCCGGTATCGAAAGATATCGGCCCCAACCATGTTGACATCTGCACGCGGGACAGCTCTATGGACGCATTGTCAATTTTGAAAGTGCAGTCAATGGCTAACCCCGCCCAAGAAACCAAGATCGAACTCACCACCGAAGCTATCGAAGCTCTCGTGCTCGCGGTGATCGTCGCTACCGCCCCGGCCCGCAATCCGGATGAGCACCGGGCCAATCACAGAAATGTTGTGGACGCTCGCGAGCTAGTGAAGGGCGCGCTCAAAGAGCTTCTGGCTCCCGCCTTGCGTATTGTCGCTTCACGACGGGAGACCATTCCAGCCCCCGACGCGCGGCCCGTATATCCCGCCGCATGATCACACTTGATTTCGAGACCCGGAGTGCCGCTGATCTCATTAGGTGGGGACAGCGGCGCTATGCGCTCGACACGAGTACGCAGGCGCTGTGCTTGGCGTGGCAGTTTCCCGAGGAGCCAATCGACGGTCCCGTGCATCTCTGGCACCGTGGTCATGACTGGATCGAGAAGAGTGAGCGACCCGACGAGCTGATCGAACGCATTCGCGACGGCGAACCGGTCGAAGCGCACAACGCGGGCTTCGAGTTCAACATCTGGAATGAAACTCTCACAACCGAATTTCCTGAGTTCGATGTCAAGCTCCAGATCGAGCAGATGTTCTGTTCGGCGGCGAAGGCGTCGTGTATCTCGCTGCCCCGCGCACTGGAGGACGCGATCAGGGCGCTCGGGCTGGAGCACCATAAGATCGCGGACGGCAAGCGGCTGATAAACAAACTATCGAAGCCGATGATCCGGCGCGGCAAGAACAAGGGCGACGGCGTCATCATCTTCTGTGAAGAGGAAGAAGAGCACCGTAAGAATTGGGCCTACTGTGAACAGGATGTGCGCGCCGAGCGCGGGCTCTCAGACTTCTGTCCGGAGATGATCCCGCGCGAGCGCGAGTATTGGTTGATGGATTTCCGCATGAACTTGCGGGGCATCACGCTTGACCGGGAAGCGGCCCATGAAGCTCTCGGTCTCGCGAAGCTGGAGGCCGAACGCCTCAATGATGAACTTTGCCAGATCACTGCCGGTCAGGTCTTGAAGGGCTCGCAGCGCGCCAAGCTTTTAAAGTGGGCCAACGGCAAACTTGTCGAGATGGGCGCGGAAGAACTCGCGAACACCAAGGCCGACACACTGAGTTTCGCCCTCGACGGCGTCCCGACTAAGGCCGGTGACGATGCCCGCGAGGCCGCCGAGGGTCCGAGCAAAGAGAAGTGGGAAGCTCTCGGCCAAGAAGGTGACTACGTCAATCGCGCCCTCCGCATTTGCATGGAGGTCAACCGTTCATCAGTCGCTAAATACAAGCGTATGGAGCAAAGCGTCTGCCCGGACGGCAAGCTGCACGACATCATGCTCTTCAACGGGGCTGACCGCACGGCGCGCTGGAGCGGCAAGGGTGTGCAGCCGCACAACTTCGTTCGTGGCTACGCCAAAGACATGAGCGATGCGTGGGATGATATCCTCACGCTCGACCGTGACTACATCACAATGGTCTGGGGCGAGCCAATGGTTTGTCTCGCTAAAGCCTGCCGAGGCGCGCTGATTGCGTCCGAGGGAAAAGAGCTATACGCTGCCGACTTCAACGCTATCGAAGCGCGCAAGCTCGCGTGGCTCTCGGGTTGCGCGGCAATGCTGGCGAAGTTCGTGCCGGGTCAAGACATCTACCTCGATATGGCAGGCGCGATCTACAATCGCAGTGACCTCACGAAGGCCGACAAGATTGAACGCAACCTTGGCAAGAAGGCCGTCTTGGGCCTCGGCTATGCAATGGGGTGGGAGAAATTCCAAGCGACGGTCTACATGGACGAAGGTATCTGGCTCGATGACGAGTTTTGTCAGATGGTCGTCAAGATTTATCGCAAGGATAAGTATCCCGAAGTCCCGGCGCTCTGGCGCGATACTGCGAAGGCTGCCATTGCGGCGGTTGTCGAAGGCGGCGAGCACTATTGCGGCGGTGATGAGCTGGGCATTGGGGCGGTCAGCTACTTCATGAGCGACGATGGAAACTTCCTGCACTGCCGCTTGCCGTCTGGCCGCCTGCTCGCCTACCTCTATCCTCGCGTCAACATGCGCGTCACCTACCGCTTCGCGGCGCTCAATGCTCGGGGCCGACCGACTACTGTCAGCTTCCCCGCGAAGAAAAACGTGCCCCAGCACCGCGTCCGCTGGCACGCGGAGAAAATGGCCGAGAAGCAATTCAAGACGCTTCTGCCCGACCCGCCGGAGAGCTTCATCTCGCCTCACCTATCATTTATGGGCAGGGATACCTACACTAAGATGTGGAAGCGTTGCGGCACACACGGCGGCTCGCTCGTCGAAAACTATGATCAGGCGTCATCGCGCGATCTGCTCGCTGAGGCCATGTTACGCATCGATCAGATCGACGATTTTGATTTGCTTCTGTCCATCCACGACGAGGTTATATCAGAAGCGGCCCAAGGCACTTGCACTCGCGAGGAATATGAGGCAATCATGTCGATTGTCCCGATCTGGTGCCCGGGAATGCCAATCACTGCGGAAGGCTGGATCGGGCCAAGGCTAAGAAAATGATGGGGGAAAACCCAATGACAGAAGACAGAGCTATGAAGGGCGGCGATGAGCCGATCATTGAACTCGTCGACGAGATCGACGCGACGAAGTACAGCATCGGCCTGTCCAGAACGGACAACGAAATGATCCTCAAATTTCACAACAAGGCTGGCGTGTTGAGCGTCTTCGTTACGGACAGTCAAGGCACTTATGATCTGGCTCAGAGACTTCTCAGTGCATACGACAAACTCGAAGGCTTATAAAGGAGAACTACTATGTCCCTCGACACATACAAAAATCTCGACCCAAGCAGGGCCGTGGTTGCTGCGGCTCTCAAGACCGATACGAAGTACAAGGCCGCGACGTTCATTGAGACTTACACAGGTCGCGCATTCTGGCCGCTCGCGCCGACGATGGACGCACTGTCCGTCATCGACATCGCGCACGCACTGAGCAATCAGTGCCGTTATTCTGGTCACGTTCAATTCTTTTATCCGGTCGCGCAGCACTGTTGCCTGCTCGCAACGTGGGTGGTCGATCATGGTGGCTCGGCACTCGACGCGCTACAAATCTTGATGCACGACGCGCCCGAGGCGTACCTCGTGGACATCGCGCGCCCGGTCAAGCAGTACATGCCGGAGTATCGTCTTTGGGATCACAATATCAACGACGTGATCCGCGAGTGGATGGGCTGGAAAGATTTGCCCATGTTGCCGATACAAGACGAACTCGACAGCCGGATCATCGTGGACGAGCGTGCCCAACTTATGGACAAAGCGCGCCGCAATGATTGGGGTCACAATCTGGAGCCACTCGATATCCGTATCGAGCCTTGGTCGCCCCAACGCGCAGAAAAACAATTCTTGATGCAGTACGCCGCGTATTCGAAAGAGGTCTACGGCGCGTATCAATACATCAATCACTTGTGGGGCATCCCGGTGCAAATCTTTCACGAGGGAGGCAGCGACATGAAGGACCCGCTCGACCTCATGGAAGTTGACGTGAAAGGCGGCGTCGGTCGCGTGCGAGTGCGCGACGACGATGGCATCATCCTCCGCGATCCGGCGGGCGGCAAGTTTCCTCGGGCTCAGTGGGCTTGGCAGCATGGGAAATTTGAAGTGAGGGAGCGGGCACAGTGACGGTCCATCAGCTAGTAACCCGCCCCGCCGCGATCTCAACTGAAGTAGTAACTATTTTGGAAGACTACCTCCAAATGGCGAAGCAGGGAGAGATCACTGCAATCGCTATAGCCGCTGTTGAGCTGAGCGGAGCGGCAGTTCATCAAGCCAGCTCTTCGGATCATCAAATGCAACTCTTGGGTGCGGTTACTAGATTGCTGCATCGGATGCACATCAACGCGGACGAGGCCACAGATGAGTTTTGAACGACCATCCCGAGGGCTTTTGGTCTTCCAATGCGACGCATGCTTCGATACGTTCGAGCTTTCGAAAGTCGATACCAACCTTCAAGATTTTCGTTCGTGCTGGACGATCATGCGTGAGGAAGGGTGGACTTTGACTAGCACGCGGACCACGCCGGGGTCAGGCGGCAGGAGCCCGCTCAATTATGCTACGGAGCACCTATGCCCCGACTGCTCAAAGACTGCGAAGGCCGACCGTGACAATCCTTTCCGGCGGTGATCCGTGGGTGCATCAGGCTAAAGAGTTCGCCGAGCACAGGGATGACAAGTGCCGCGCGCTGCTATGGACAATGCGGACCGGCAAATCGAAAGCGGTCATAGACAAGGCCGAGCACCAATTCGCGCAGGGCAACATCGAAGGTGTCATCGTGCTCGCGCCGAACGGCATTCACCTCAACTGGGTTCTCAACGAAATCCCGCGCTGGTCGTGGCCCTTCAATGAGTACATGGCTTTCGGATGGGAAACGCCTAAGCGCGCTGACTGGGACCGTATCGAAGGCCTCATGGCGTTCGAGAACTATCATGACGGTATCCGCTATCTGACCGTCAACATGGAGGCGTTGTCGCACCTCGACTGCATCAAAGCCATCCGCCGTTTTCGGAAGTCGTGTCACGGAAAGATTATGCTGGTGATCTCTGAGGCGCACCACTTCGGTCGTGCCGGAGCGAAGCGCACGCGGCTTGCGCGCAATCTCGGAAAAGTCGCGAAGTTCATCACGGTCGAGACCGGCACCGCGATATTGAACTCCCCGTTGCGCGCCTATTCAATCTACAAAATTCTCGACGATCTCGCGCTCGGGCCGGAGTATGCTGGCGATACCTATGAGAAATTCGCGCGGCATTTCGCAGAGTGGGAGATCGACCCGGACGCGGGGCCATATCGCGCCAAGCGGCGGGCGTATAAGAAAATCAAAGGCTACAAGAACCTTGACGAGCTGCGGGACAAGATGGCCCAGTGGTCAAGCGTGGTTACCCGGGACGATGTTGAGGGCATGCCTGAGCTATTGCGGACCGAACGAATTGTTGTTATGAGTGAGGTCCAGCGACGGGCATATCTGGAGATGGTCTCCCGGCACCTCGTTGAGATCGAACAGGGGCTCGTGGTGACGGCAGCGGACGCCGGAGCCCGCGTGCAGAAGCTCCAGCAAATCCTAAACGGGTACGTTAAAAATGGCGATGACATCATTGATATCGACCCCGATGCTCCAATCTACGATGCGCTCGTGGATGAAATTGTCGGCACGTACCCAGAGAACTCTATTGTTTGGTGTCGATATCGAGAAGACATTCGTCGTGTCTGCAAACGGCTCAAGTTCGAAGGTATTCCATTTCTCGAAATGCACGGCGGTGTCCCAACCGCTAAGCGAGAGGATATCCGACTACAGTTTCAAAACAGTGATCGACCCGTCGTTCTTGTCGGGCACCCGGCTGTCGGCGGAGAAGGAAAAGATTATAGCCGAGCACATGCGATTATATTTTTCTCGTCTACTCCAAATGCCATCCACGTCAGTCAGGGAGAAGAGCGGGGCACTGAAAAGTGGGGACACCCCGTCACCATTGTCCGCATCCGAACGTGTGGAACGGTCGATGATCGCAACTGGGCGCTCGTCGATGGAAAAGTTTCGGTGGCCGATGACCTTAGCGGTCGTGGCCTGCGTGACTTGCTGATGAGGACAGATGTCTAGGCACTTCGAAAAGTATCCGGGTCTGTACGCTGGAGCTAAGGCCGCCGGGATCGTTTATGCGACCGCGCTCCAACGCGTTAAGAACGGCATGACAGTTGAGCAGGCGCTCGCATAATGATACGGCCCCAGCCCACGTCCAGCGCATCCGCGCTGCACTTTGTGATGGGTTCGTCAAGACGGGCAACCTCGACGAGGGGCTACTCGCACAACTCAAGGATTACGCCCGTGAATACAGAACAGCTAAAGACAATTCTCGCCGAGTACCCGATGAGCATGCGCCTCGTCGTTACAGTCGAGAAGCAAGAAGTGCTGGCGACGACAGTAATCGAGATGTTGCTCAAACTGATACCGCTCTCGCCGGACGCATTGCTGAATTTCTGCGGACGTGACATCTGCATCATTCGCGAGCACGTCGAAGAGCCGCTGCTTGGCGAGAAGGCTCTACGCAAAGAGTGGCTTGAGATGGATATGAGGTGACCTATGAAACATCTTCCCCTGCTTACCCGCTTGACGCGGCAGATCGGGACCAAGAAGTATCCCGACGCACGTGATGAGGCTAAGCGCATTCTCCGCGAGCGCGGCCACATGCACAAGAACAGCGAGCGACTGACCAAAGCCGGGCAAGAGCGTGAAGCTCTGGGGCCTATCGGACGTGCGATTGATCGCGCGGCGACACAGAGCGGTCGCCCAACGAGCGACTACAAATATGTCGTCCGCGACGGGCACGGTCGTGCAGTGCTCAAATGATCGCAGGCCCAGATACGAAATACATGATGATATGGTGCGGCAAGTGGCGTCCGGTCGTTCAAATGTTTGATGCTCAGAACGTGCCGACGACGCTCGCGTTACGCGCCGCAAAGGCCGTGTTATGGTGCGACGAGCCGCCGGATAGTGGTTGGGTCGCTGTCGCAGTCGGCTCAGGCGAGATCGTCGAGCGGTTCGACCGTGACCCGAAGCTCCGCGTTTGGGAGCCGTTAACCGACCCTAAACAAGTCTCTTGACCTGTCTCTGGATCAGAGCTAGGACCGATCTCGCGATAACGCAAACAACGGAGATATCCAAATGCACGGCCTAAACGAAGACATCATCGCGCGCCATTTTGAACGCGTCGAAACTCATCAGAGCGGCGGTCGGCCCAAGAGCAGGGGCGATGCTATCGTCACCGGCATTCTTGCCGATCTCGCAGTCGGTATCATCGACAGCATCACCCAAGATCGCGTCCAGTCCGGCAGCAAGCGCACGGTGGAAGCCGGAACTGAGCCCAAGAATAGAGTATGGGGCACCATGGGACAGGGCCGCCGGGCGATGTCGGCGGAGGATGAGGCCCAGCGATTGCATCAGCCGCCGTTCGTCCGGTTCTGGGCGAAGCTCAACGAACAGCGCGAACGCGTCGGGATGGCGGAGTTGCTATACAAGGAAGCTCGCGAGCTTTTCTTCGGCGGCAAGACCCCGGTCGGCGCGCTGACGTTCATCGGCAAAGAATGGGACGGTTTACGTGCTGTGCCGATTTTTGGTCGGGCTGATCGAACGCGCACCTATCACGGCGAGTTTCGCGAGGTGACAGACGCTGGCACAGTCTGGCGGTCCGTCCATGGCACTAACGGCGCTATTGACTACAACACGCCGGAGCAAGCGCTCAACGGCGCGCGACATGCCAAGAAACATTCTGAGACACATAGCAGCTAGACCGAGCCGAGCGTCTCGTGGGCGGTTTCGCTAATCGCTTTCTACCAAATAGGTGCCCTGCGGGTCGGCTCGTGTCTTAAGCTCATGCCCCGTCTAAGGACATCACAGGCGCGAGGCCCGGGAGCAATCCCGGGCCTTTGTTATACGCAACTCGCGAAGCGAGTATACCTCCTGTTAACCATCATCCTCGATGTTGCTTGCGTTCGTCCGGGACGCGCGCTAGGTTGATCTTGTCGGGGACAGAACCCCGCCACTTTCGGAACCGACCCGTAACCCGGTACTATAAAGGGGGCACGGTCAAGAGAGATCAGCAACAGGAGCATATCATGAGAGACCTCGGATACATCGCAGAAATCAACGGCCCGCGTAGCGCCGAACTTCAGGCCGAGCGCGCCGCCAACATCAAAAAGAACAGCACCCCGCAGTGGGATGGCTTGTTCCAGACGCTTCATGGCGAACGCGTCGAAGAGCGCGCCCGCGTCAACGGCCAGCCGAACGGCTACAAGGCCGTCACGGAAGCCGAGCTGATTGCAGAGCGCGTCAGTGGCTTCCACCCCGGACCCGAAACCGTTCGTGCTATCCCCCGTGCTCGAAATCGGGTGACCAATGCGCCAGCGTATCATGGCGAGTATCGGGTCGGTACGGTTTGGCACAAGGTGCTCAACAACTCGCAATTGCCGATCTGCTACACAACGCCAGAGTACGCGCTCGCCGCCGCCCTCCTGCATCTCGGCGCGTCGGCACGCTAATCCTTCATTAACTACTGTCCCGGATGTCGATTGCGTCCGGGACAGGACCGGACTAGGTTTTGTCTTACCCCCACCCCTAACAGCAACTAGGAAACGCAACATGACCGCTCAAATTTCTAAAGGCCAGAAGACCGCAACCGACATCTCGTCGCTGTTGCGCGCCCGAAACCCATTGATTTGGGTCATCACTCGTGAGGAAGCCCGCGTTGAAGGCTTCCTGACTGAGGCCGCCGCCGCCGCCGGTTACAGGACTTTGTTTTGGGACATCGCGCAGGGCGTCACCAATCTTGACGGTACGCCTTCAACATCCATCCGTGGCGCGGAAGACCCCGCCGAGGCTTTCAAGGCGCTTCGCGCCGAAGCCGCCAAGGGCGACAAGGGTACGCGTCAGACGTGGGTTTTCCGCGATCTGCCGACGTGGCTCGAAGGCACCTCGGGCGCTGCCCCGCGTCGTCAGCTTCGCAATCTCGCGAAATACCTCCCGGGCGTTGGCCGCAAGAGCGCGCAGGCAATCATCGTCCTGACCACTGAGGCCAATGTGCCTGCCGATCTCGCCGGTCATGCGACCGTCATCGAATGGCCGCTCCCGGACCGTTCGG
>OCZT010001713.1_pt1 | contig 22674 bp, 12 predicted proteins | sample 1539031 | NCBI WGS metagenome assembly OCZT01 (sample SAMEA3539308, study PRJEB22396) | soil metagenome | biome: tundra; feature: field; material: soil | place: USA | collected 2010-05 | depth 0.15 m | reverse complement strand
CGAGGAATCTACACAGGATAGACGCTACTTATATAAAAAATTCATTTGTAAATAATAGTATTATAATCTGCTACCAACCACTAGAGATGTGTATAAAGGATAGGCGGAGCAGAGAGGGGTTGGGGTGAGTTCATTTGATTACATGATTGATATTTAATCATTTAAAGTAGTTTATTATTGAATGCCGATACCCATTTAATGCAATTTGTTTCAGCTGAGTTTTGTCAGATATGAGTTGCCATAAGTTTATAGGTATGGTTTTAACTCAGATGAAGGAGATATTTCCTGGTAAGCCTGATGCTGTGAAAATACTATCTTACATTGTAGAATAATTGGATTTTAGAATGTAAGTATGACGTATTTTCCCGAATAATTGAACAAAGAGTATAAGTTTTAACTTTTGTGCATTTAGTTTCTTTTTAAATGTTACAGCCGGAGAATTAAAATAGTCGCTTACGCTATATAATTTATTCCTGCCTATCCGTTTAAGCATTTCATAACTTTTGTATCGTAAATAGGGTGCTAAATTTTTCCCCCTGTAAGAATCCCTGGTATACATAAACCATAAGTATGCTTCATTGTCTTTTAATGGAATAACTGTCGACTTATAGTTTAACTCATTATAATTCATCCACATGAAGGCAGCAATTTCATTATTGTGTTTTATTCCTATACACTGTTCACCAGCTTTTAAAAACGCAAGTAATTTCTCTTCTGAAAATCCGGCATAATTTATTGCTCCTATTACTTTCATATCTTCAGGCTTGAGCAATTCACATGAATAATCTGTATCCATTCCTTTAATCTCAGGCATTTCCTTGACATTTATTCCCTCCTGAAACAAGTAGTATGGACTAAACTCAATTCCAATCTTGGTAAGCACATATCTGATACCTTGCATTGTTAAGCCGTACTTTACCTTTCCCCTAATTTTTCTTAATATTGAAGCCTTATTTTTCTTTTGTGATTCAGAGGTCATGTTTTTTCATTTTTAATAATAGCCCGACCATATTTGCCATTGCCACTCTCGAGATTCATTTTTTTCCTGAATTCTTCTGATGTCATTATCTTTCTTTCGTTTGCTTCTGCAAGAACATGAATTCTTTTGATAAGATCGGTATTACTAGCTAGTTTTGTTCTTGAGGAGGTATACCAGATGTTATCTTCAAGTCCGACTCTGACTCCTCCGCCTATTGCGATTGCAACTGAGTTCATCATCAATTGAGAGTCGCCTATCCCTGCGAGGCTCCAAACAGAGTTTTCCGGTAAATCGCGAATCATAATTCCGGCGTGTAATAAATCTGCCTGGGCGCAAGCTATATTTCCTAATAAAAGATTAAAATAATATGGAGGTTCAAGCAATCCTTTTTTAATGAGATATTTTGCATAATTAATCATACCTGCATCAAATGCTTCCAACTCAGGAACTATTCCCAGATTCTTCATTTTATTTGCCAGATTCAGAATCATTTCAGGTGAATTGATGCTTGCTATTTGATTGAAATTCAAGGAACTAAGAGTCAGGCTTCCCATGTCAGGTTTTAAACAGCCTTCTAATTCCAGAGCCTCGGAACGTTCCTCAAATTTATTAAAAGATCTTCCACTGAGGGAAACGCAAATAACCAAAGAAGGAGCAAATTTTCTTACTCCTTCAATAATTAATCCATAAACATCTTTCTTATAAGTCGGATTTCCGGTTTGAGCGTCTCTGGCATGAAGATGTACTTTTGTTATCCCAAGTTCCCAGACAGTATGAATATCTTCAATTATTTCAGAAACACTTATGGGAATATAGGGGGTTAAACCTTTGGTGGGGATCAATCCTGTTGGTGTAAAATCTATTATTAAATTTTCTTCCATTTTCAAATTTATATGACCTATATAAAGATAATATTTATTTGGATAGTGGATTGTCAACACCATAATGTAAACATATCATAATTTGAGTGATGCAAAAACTTAGTAAATCAGTTTGGGGAAATAAGGAGCTTTCTTTATATTTATTCTTTAATTAATATCATTAAAATGTACAAAATGAAGAATAAGCTTATTTTCCAGAACTTTTTAATACACCTTTTTTCATTGATGATTATCATACTCCTGGGATCGAATTTAGTTATTGCTCAATCCCGGAATGATATTCCAATTTTTCCGGCAAGTTTTACACCATCTTCAGAATTCAGAGCGACTGTTGACGGCAAGAATATATTAGTTTATTCTTCTCCCATTCGGGTTGCTTTTTGCAGTTTTGTTATGAATAAACCGGTTGATATAGTTATTAAATCCTTGACCCGCGATGTCAAATGGGCCGATTTAAGGCCTCTCTCCTCGGGAATTAGACCGGTAATTAAAAGTGACAGTACTATTTCATTTAGGATTGATAAACCTGGTCAATTCAGTATAGAGCTGAATGGAACTTTCAAAATTCCTCTTTTTCTTTTTGCCAATGCTCCGGAAATTGATAAACCGGGAAGAACCGATAAAAATGTTCTTTATTTTGAGTCAGGTAAAATCCATTATCCGGGCACCATTAATTTAAGGGATAATCAACAAGTTTATATTGAAGAAGGAGCAATTGTCATTGGGAATATTACCGGCAGAAATGTACATCATATTAAAGTCTCTGGGCGTGGAATACTTGATGGTTCTTATAGCAGACAGTTCATGGACTCCTGTGCCAGAGTAAATAGGACCAACGGAACCGGAGAACTTGCAGAAAGGGGAGGAGACATCAATGGACTGATTTTATTATCGGAATGCACAGATGTTACTATTGAAGATATAACTTTATATAATAGCAGAACCTGGGATGTTGTTCCCGCTCTCTGTAATAATGTGAATATAAACAATATTAAAATCGTGAGTGATAATAACTCAGATGACGGCATTGACATAGTAAGTACAAAAAACATAAGGATCAGGAATAGTTTCATTCGTACCAAAGATGATTGTATCGCAGTAAAGAGCCATGCAAAACCACATTCTCCATCAAAACAGATACTCCCAGGTCAGCCTCTTACTGGACAGCTGGCTTATGATCAGGGAGATAACCAACTTATACCCGGCCCCTTCTTCCCTGTCGACAGTGTTACTGTAAAAAACTGTGTATTCTGGAATGCTGCCTGGGGGAATGCATTAGAAATTGGTTTTGAACTTTCCGGTGATGTCAGGAACGTAAGTTTCATTGATAACGATATCATTCATGTGGAGGGTGGAGCAGCCTTCAGTATCCATAATGCACGAAGAGGTGTTGTTAGTAATATTTTGATAGATAATCTCAGGATTGAATATGCTGATCAGAAATTATTTGATCTGGCAATATTCAGGTCAGTTTATTCTGAAGATGGTACCCACGACAGCGCTGAAGCAAACAGATTGTATCTCAATGGAATATGGGACAATGTCCTTAAGGTTACAGAGGCAGAAAAAGTAATGCATGAAAAGTTCCGCGGCCATATAAAAAATATTACTCTGAAAAATGTAAGTGTGGTAGATGGGCCATTCCCCTTTTCCGTTTTTTTCGGATCAGATTATACTCATCTGGTTGAGAATGTCTCAATAGAAAACCTGAATGTTCATAGGAAAAACATAAAGAATATTGCCGGTGCTAAGCTTTATCTTGAAAATACGAAGAATATCATTATTAAGTAATTCAATCCTAACTCATTATAAAAATGGGAAAATCATCTGCTTTTTTTCTGGTTGCAGTTTCTGCATTTTTCATCTCAGGATGCAAGGGGAATATTCTATTATCTCAAAAGTTACAGGATACTGTTGTAGTAAGCGATACTATTCAATATCACGCTGTCCGTGTCAATAAGACAGATGGTTCAATACTGCCCTGGTATTCCTCCGACCTTGGGACTTCATACGATACAGTACTTCTGCTCGTATGGAATTACTGGAAAAACATGCCCGTAGATTCAACTGGCTTTAAACATTATCTGCATCATCAGGTATATAAGCCGGGTGACAGACGCGGTATTGGCGGAGATCAGCTTATGATGGCACTTTCTTCATGGGATTTACTCTATAATTATACTGGAGATCAGTCGATAATTGACAATATGAAATATATGGCTGATTATTATATAGAAAACTCATTATCATCGCCTGGTTGTAAATGGCCAAATCTCCCTTATCCATATAATATGAAGTTATATTCAGGGAAATATGATGGAGACATGAGAGCCGGTAAAGGATACCTTCAGCCCGACAAAGCCGGTTCTTTTGGCTTTGAACTGATAAAACTTTATAAAAAAACGGGAAATGAAAAATATCTGGAAGTTGCAGATAAAATTGCAGGTACCCTGGCAACTCATGTACAACCCGGAGATAATGATCATTCTCCATGGCCATTCAAAGTAAATGCTGAAACAGGAGAACCGGGCACGCTCATTGAATCCAGTTTCCAATATTCTGGTGAACCTGATAGTGAGAAAACTTCCCGTCCTAAAATTCAAAAATCGGTTTATACAACTGACTGGACCGGTGCTTTATACTTGTTTAATGAATTGATAAAAATGAAAAAAGGGAATTCAGATATATATAAGAAAGCTTTTGATATTACTCTGAACTGGTTAAAAAATTATCCTCTGAAAAACAATAAATGGGGGCCATTTTTTGAAGACATATCAGGATGGTCCGATACCCAGATTAATGCAATTACCTTTGCAATGTACATACTTCAGAATCCTGACCTCTTTCCCGATTGGCAGAAAGATGTCAAAGGGATTTTAGAATGGACCCATAAGGAACTGGCTAACAATGAGTATGCGAGATATAAGGTTGTGGTGATGAACGAACAAACAGCATATCGTGTTCCGGGAAACAGCCATTCATCACGTCAGGCATCAGTGGAACTCATGTACTCCAGACTGTCGGGAGATACAACATACAAAACAAATGCAATCCGCACTTTAAACTGGGCAACTTATACAGTAGCAAGTGATGGTCGTAACCGTTACATCCGCGATGACATATGGCTTACTGACGGGTATGGCGACTACGTCCGCCACTATTTGAGAGCAATGGCATCTATGCCTGAATTATCTCCCGCTAATAAAAACAGATTTTTGAGTTCGACTTCAATTGTCACTTCAATAGAATATAAACCGGAAATTATAACTTATTCTACTTATGATTCAGCAACAGATATGCTCAGATTGAAACAAAAACCGAATGGAATAGACTGTGACGGAAAAGAATTGAAGGAATCAGTTGATAAAAATTCAGAAGGATTCAACTGGAAACCATTGTCAACTGGAGGTGTTTTGCAGATAAAACATAATGGAAGAAAACTGAACTTACTTCTCGATTAGTATTTTTAATAAACCCTGGACCTATCCAAATACCAAGACGCGTGCCGATTGAAGAGACTTTATCGGCAACAGGAGCGAAGCCATCAGGAAATTGTCTTTAATCAGGTTATTGAATATTTCCATAGAAACCTCTGCCATCTATTGCTCCGGAATCAAAGGCATAAATGTCAAGTTTCATCCCATACACCTCTTTGGCCATTTGAAAAATTCAATAACCTGATTAAAGAGAATCTCCACCTGCCTGCAGAGTTACAATACTCTTTGCTGGAAGTTCAAAACGATTGTCCTGCCCTGGGTTAATTGTGCCTGATTCTTTACAGTTATCACTTCCTGAGGTAGTTAAGTAGATGGTGAAAACAGAGGGAAGACCATCACCCTGCACCGATAATAACTTAGTTTCGCTTCCACTATTAATAATGACAATAGTATTTGTTCCTTTTCCCTGATGCTCAAATGCTGTTACTAAAACCTCAGGATCGTCGGAAGTACTTTTCACCCTTACGGCTCCTGGTCTGATAAATCTGAAATAATGTTTTGATACATAGTACTTTTTGCCTCCGATATTATTACTCATGAGGGAATAATTACTTATTCCACTTGCTTCACTTCCCTGCCACCAGACCCATGCCTGCATATTGCCATAGTTCAATCCCGAATAGATATCCATAGCGAGATTAAGTGCGCCCGGAGTTGTTCCGAAGCTTATCCACGAATCAGCATATCCTGATGTCTCGGTCATCCATGCTGGTTTGTTCAGTGGAATAGAAAACTGTTCTGCATGATTTGTCCACATCTTTGCCAGTTCTGAACCTGATGATGCTGTGATTCCGTCGGAATAACCATGAACTGCCAGGATATCGATATTATTTTTGGCAGTAGCATTGTTTTTAATAGCCTGTTGATAGAAATATGGCCAATTGTCACTTTTTCCTTCCATCTCCAGCATATTTTCGGACCCGAAAATCTTCACACCGGGATAAGTTGCTTTTATTGCAGGAACGACATAGTTAAGCAGATCGCAATACCAGAAGGTTGTATAGGTGCAAGAATTATATGACTCTGAAAACAAGGGTTCGTTTTGAAGGCTCAGGGCATAAAGGTCAATTCCAAGATCCTTGTAAGCCTGAATGCATGATTTCATCCAATCAGCATATTCATTGTATTTATCCGGATTTAGTGTTCCTCCGTTTTTTGTTGTGACCGCACCGGCATTCCGTGTGGCATTTGGGTCTCCTGCCCATGAAAAATTACATAACCATTTCATATCGGCTGGCGGGCTCCAGACAGATATTATAAATTTCAGATTTACGCCATTCTGGTCAGCTTTTGCTTTCAGTCCCTGTACAACAGGTTTTTGCTTGTTCCAGTCAGCATCCTGGGTGACCCCGAGAATAGATGGGGGGAACCATTCGTTTCTCCAGATAGTAATTCCCAGATCATTGATTACTTTATCGCCCCATGCATCGTTCCAAAGGTTTTGTGAAGCCCACCAGACATCGTTGGCTCCGAAAAATCCAAAGCCATCAATAGTCTGATATTTAATGGACTTATCAATAATAATATTTCTTTTGACTATTTCCGGAATAAGCTGAGGCAATCGCTCTTCTTTATTCTCCCTTTTACATCCGAATGTTAACTGGCTTAATGCCAGTACAGACAATCCATAGAATAGTTGTAGAATCAGGTACTGATTTTTATGCATCCTTATAAATTTATCACCTGTTTTCCTGGCTTTAATAAAATAGTTTTATCATTCCAGATTAGTTCTCCTTCAGTTTTTTCTGGAAGCGTGACCGTACCCTTTATCCCGGTGCCAACTTTTCTAATATCAACTTCTATCGTTCCTCCCGGATGAGGCATTGACGCTTTAATCCAGGCCAAATTATTGAATGAAGGTTGTATCCTTACTTTTGAAAAGCCGGGAGCAGCAGGGGTAATACCTGCAACAACTGAAAGAAACTCCATTCCGGGATGAGCTGACCAGGCATGACAGTCAGAACGATCTTTGGCTGTATTCCCCATTTCGCTGAATGTAGTCAGTCCGGCATTGAGCATGTTTCTCCAAAGATATAGGTTAGGAAGAAACTGGTCTCCCAATCCTGCTTTCTTTAAGGCCCTGAACAAATAAAACTTGAAATAAGAAGAACATTTAATCAGGGAAGTGTCCGATAACACATTCTGCATAAGTTCTTTTTGTTTATTGGCAGGAATTGCATCAGTCAACACTGCAAAGCAGTTCATTTGTTCGCTGAAAATATTTTTATCCGGGGTATCTGAGAATAAATTTCGCTTATTGTCAAAGCATAATTGTTTTACTGCAAGTTTAAGATTTGCGGATTTTTGTTTCCAGGTGTCTGCATTTTTGAGGTCTCCAAAGACACGGAATAATTCAGCTGCATCATCCATAGCACTAGCATAGATCAGTGATATTATCCCGGATTGGCCCTTTTTTCCAATTTTATCATCCAGATTATCATATCCCCAGTCCACAAAATTCCATTCAGGTAAAGCGCCCAGTAATCCCGAACTACCCATTTTTGAATTGTACCAGTTAAGAATCGATTCAATGTCAGGTAAAAATTGTCTTAGAAATGCAGTGTCAGTGCGATACATATAATAATCGTGAAGCATATTTATGAAATGCAGCGAATAGGTGGGAATAATTATTGGTTCCTTATCCATGAAAGGATATGCCGCCTGAAGGATACCTGAAGGTAACATGGAATGGCTGAAATGTTCTATTGAACTTCGCATGAGGCGGTCGTCTCCAGTCATATATAATGAAATGAGAGATTGTATCCGTGAATCACCTTCATAATTCAACTGTTCGTAATAGGGGCAATCCATGTATGTTTCGAATGCACAACAACGAGCAGTACGCCAGCTGACATCCCAGATAGGTTTAAGAGATTTATCGTCCGATTCAAAGAAGGCCGTTTGTCTAAATGGATAGGCAGTAAATTTCTGATTATAATCGTTAATTATCAGCTCATCATCGGTTGTGGTAATTTCAATCTGAACATATCGGAAAGCTCTGAACCATAAAGGTCGAAACATTCGGTTTGTACCTCCGTCGGGGCGAAATATATCGTAACAGCCCAAAATCTGGTTTCCTTTGATTTCATTTCTGTTTGGTTTGACGTTTTCAGGAGTGAAAGGTGACTCAGCGTAGGTAAGTTTTATAATACTTTTTCCCCCTTTTGAAACTGTCAGTTCAGGAAATCCAATAGTCAGCTGTTGATTGTCGAGAATTAAAGTGGCTTTGGTGTTGGCAGGAATAGTTAATGAACCTTGTCCTGTTAGAAATGCTTTATTTGCCTCAATCCCGGATGAGTAGCAGATAGAAGGAATTCTTTGCACTTTTTCTTCAAGCATAGGAATGGTTCGAGCCACAAGATTCCATGCCATTCTATCTGTTGTCCCCAATATTTTCGAAAAAGGCCAACTTCTTTCATTAAAACCTGAAGATTCCCATCCCCATGGGTGTTTTGATGCAGTGAATTCATCGCTGGCTCCAACTGCATACCAGCCATGGGCCCATTTCCACCACTCAAGTTTTATTTGCTTGAAGGCTGTGTCCTGTAAAACTTTCCATGGAGCTTCTCCTGTATTTACAGTACCCTCAAAATTTGCAGGACCCTGAAGAATGAATGCAGTTCTAGAAGTAACCTGTGCTACAGGTTTATCCTTTCCCCAATTATAAACCTGGGCAGCTATGCAGTTATTCCCTTTAATCAGAAACTTAGAAATGTCAATCGATTCATAGTTCCAATGTTTTAAATCTCCCCTAGCCGGTCCAAAGCAAACTGGTATGCCATTGACAAATAGCCTGTAACGACTATCTGCTGAAACATGGATTAAGAAGTTTTTTTGTATTGAAGGCAACTCAAACGAGCATCTGAAAAGATAAACACCTGAATCAGACAGGTTAGTTTCTGTGGGTGCAACCCATTTTGCTTTCCAGGCAACACTTAGAGAGCCACTTTGTGAATGATCGGTAAAGTAAAGATTTACGAGTAATAGTATTGTTAATAGTAGCTTTATCATTTTGAAATTTTGAGTGAGCTAATCGTCCATTTTATCATTAGAATGAAGGATAATTAAATATTATATTACTATATGAAGGCAATATTTCCCCATTTATTGTAAGGCGATATTTCACTGTATAATTATTTATAATTAATTTTTAAAAGATGAACCATTGGCAAAGCGACATTGAAGTCTGTATACGATGAGTTTTCAATCTTAGATAATGTAAAATTAACCGGTTGTCCATCAACAAATACTGATTTCACGCCCACGCAATTCTGTGGTAATAAAATATGATTATTAATCTCATTTCCACTACCGGTAATTATTATCTCTATTTCCTTTTTCAATGTATTATTAAGATAATGATATGCCACATAGGCCTTCGATGCCGATAATTGTACAGCGACATTTACTGAATCGACGCCTGATGAAGTCCATCTTGGCGAAAATTTTACCTTATCAAAGGCCAGCCCCTCATTTTTAACTCCGGCAAGTCCTTCAACGAGTGCTGCCATTCCATTTGCTGCAGCCCAGTTATCAGGTCCGCCGAATGATTCTCCTTTAGGCCTGACATAATGCTTCTGATTAGAAAGGGTTACACCAAGGACAGCATAGATCCCGCCTTCGAGAGGTGCATCAAATATCAGTTTATTGATTTTTTTGTAAGGGAATGGATTGTCAATGGCAGCCCAGCATACTCCTACCTTGGTGGACCTGAGATTTGGTCCATACCAGGCAACGCCGGCATAGTCATTTTCAAGGTCCGAAAACCACCAGTTGGTGATTTCCTTCCCTTTAAAAAGGTAACGCGACGTCTTGCCTCCATCTTCATATATAAAACTGATTGCTCCGGCCACATTGTCCGGTATGTTATCAGACGATGAATGCAACAGATATACGGATGCTGCTGTATCATTAACAGGAATTTCTATCTGTAATGGAAATCCTTTCTTTGCGGACACTGCTGCTACAGCCCGTCGCTGATTTTTTCCCGGATCTATTACATTGAAAGGTATGTTATGGAAGCGTTGAGATCCCACAGGCAGACCTCTCATATCGTTACCCGAAGATTGTCCGGCATCCATCCAGGTAAATACTCCCTTACCGCCTTTATCCCATATATCCATGTTAGCCTTATCGCTGATATCAATCATTTTAAATGTTGGTTCAGGTGGAGGAGGAGGGATGGATCCTGTATAAGCAAACCAGAGTCGGTTTCCATATTTTTTGATAAGCATAAGCATAGAATCCATAATGCCCGAAGCATATGTCTCATATCCGTTTTCATAAGCTCCTCTTGCCATTTCTCCCATCGCGTGTCCGGCCATGCCCCCGTTCATATATTGCCATTTTTCATTATGATGATCAAATCCCTTTTCAAAGGGTGGGTATATTGAATACCACTCGCCCGGGGAACCAACCGGCAGTTTTGTCCTGAGGTCAAGATATGTTTTTATAATAGCAACATTCATATCATGGGTAAGTCCTCTGTTAAGTGAATACATATTTCCCTGAGCAATCTGTGATTTTTCATTAACTCCAAGGTTTCTTTTAACATTGGGATCTTCTTCAATAAAATGAGTGAAATATTTCCCATTCCAGGTCAGGGCGGTAAGCCTTTCCAAAATTTCATTTCCACGAACCCTGTATTTTTTTGCTTTTTCATTGAGACCTGAAAAATCAAACATTTCAGCAAGCTGGTTGCATGCATCAAAATACCCGGTGTTATCTCCAAAGAAAATACCATATTTGGTTTTCCCGGGTACGATTACCATAGTAGGACTGAGTGGTGCGGGAGGAGTGTATTCATCGTCAACCTGAAAGTCCCATGAATCGATGCAATAGGGACGTTTAAGCAACTGAAATCGTTTCGACCAGTGAAGTGTATCTGTAATGCAGAAATCCAATGCTCTTGCAGCGCAATCGAGGTTACTTTTCATCCATTCATTATCACCACTTGCTTTCCAATGCTGGTAAATCATATTTACATAGTTATATTCCACATGGTTCTCGTTTGGCTGACGGACAAACCATGCTCCTTTATCACGATTGAAGTAACCCAGATAGCTATAAGCAGTCTCATAATAATGATAATCTCCCTTGTCGGGCTGAACAAAGCTCCAGATCATCCCATCTGATTTCTGGTTTTCCCTGAAGAGGTCAACGAGGTCACGGCTATAAGGGCTGAAGTATTGCATGCCCTTCATGGTATTGTTATTGTCGAGAACCCAGTTTACGAAATACCGGTAGGTTTTGCCATTCCATGTAACCTCCTCATAACCTGAGGGCGAGTATACCAACATACCATTATATAATAAATTGAATAGTTCGGAAGTTTTCCCTCCATCGGATATGTTTGTTTTTGTCTCCAATTGAAATGTTGTACTTCCTAAAAGATTCCCTTTTGTATCAAACAATTTGGCAGTTTGTAAACCAGGGGCCCCTCCTGCAAGAAAGCGTTGCCTTCCAGAAATCTTTGTTTTAAAATATTCAACTCCCTTTCCATCACTGATTGAAATTATTCCGGCCGGTTGGCAAATGACAATAAGTTCATCGAGGGGATGAATAATTGAAGATGGCTGCAAAACGGTAATTTGAGATTGTTCCTGGGTGTAAGCAGGCAAGACATTAAGAAAGACAAATATCAGAGTTAAAAATAGAAGTATCAATCCGGGTTGATAGTTGCGCTTAGTATAATTGATTTTCATAGATAGGATGTATTAATGATTTTAAAGAAAGTGAAAAGAGTTATTAATTATATCACAATTAAGTATTTCATCATCAGGAGTGAATTTTAAAGTTTTATCTTTTACGGATATAATACTTAGAATTTTGGTGCTTTTCCCGTTCTGTTATACTCGCTTATCTGAAATTTTACACTTTCGATTGTTGATTTCATTATTCGTTTTCGGCCATATGATATAACAGACATTTTCCTTAATAATTCAATTTTGGAAGAGTCACCAGTTTGATCTCCAAAAACAATATTCTCGAAAATATCATGTTTGTCATAAAAAAACCGCAAAGCACTTGTATCAGGGGCAATGTTTACAGTCTTACTGAATTCCACAATAGGAAAATCATCGGTATTTGAGGGTGCATTTGCGCAATATTTCACCAGTGCATCTTTTTCCATTGAAAACTGTGAAACAAATTCATAAGGTTCGGTCATCATTATGTTACTAAGGTCATCCTTTACTTTTGGATTTGTAAACCTTTCCGCGATAAGCTTATAGTCGATTTTTATAGGTTCATCCGAACCAATAAGTATTGTAGAATATTCATTCAGATACCAAAGCTGGCAATATTTGAAAACATTAATAAATGCTTTTACCTGAGCTTTAAACTCCATTTCATTCATCCAGTTTGGTGTAGCCCACTGGCACATAATTCCGCCTTTATTCAACCTGTTTTTACAAAGCTCGTAAAAATCCTGCGTGTAGATATTGTTGCTCAAACGCGGATGCACGGCATTAGAGGTAATTATATCATATCTGGCTTTAGTTTTAAATAAGAAATCCCGTCCATCCTCCAGATACTTATGTACTTTAGGGTGCTTCAGTACCGAATTGTTCCAGGAGTTCATTGCTAATCCCGATTTTATTACTCCCAGAGATATTTCAGCAACATCAACCGTATCTATTTCAGGTTGTACAAGCGATTCGACAGTAAAACCTAATCCAAAGCCAATAACCATAGCTCTTTTAGGATGAGCATGAACCATGTAGGGAATATACCCTAACATACGATTAGGTATCTGATCTTTAACAGAGGTGTAAGCAGTATTATGTCCATTTATATTCAGCGAAGTAAAAGTATGATATTGACGCAATGTGACTGTTGCATCAACCCCTTCATAGTAAAAAGGAATTTTTTCGACAAAATTTGTCCATATTTCATACCTGCTTTTATCCCACCACGAGAAATATTTTTTATCTGGCACTTTCAGGAATAATAAAACTGATAATATGAGTGTCCATGAAATCATAATTATTTTAAGTCTCCGGTTCATCAGTTTATTAAAAAACAGGAGCAAAGCGCCGAGGATAACATTGAGAATAACTATTGTAATAAATGAAATCACCACCCCGAATATGGGGATTAGAATAAAACCTGCTATAAATGAGCCAAGTACAGAACCAATGGTGTCGAGGAAGCCTATCATCCCCATTCGTTTCCCTAATTTCTCGATGTTATCGGCGTACAACTTGCTTACAATCGGATAAACCATTCCCGTAAGTGTAGCCGGGATTAATAAAATAAGAAAAAACATTAAATACTCTTTCCCTATAATTTTTATCCAGGGGTCAAATATTGTCCGCTGCAAATTGAGCATAAGTGACAGTTTGGAGAAAATAATAAGTAATGCCAATGAGAAAAGCCCTAAAAGGATTTCAAGCGAGGCCAGAATGGTCACTAAGTTTTTCCTTTTATCTACCCATTTTGAGATCAGAAAACTGCCTAATGAAAGTCCAAAAACAAAACCGAGAACAATAACACTATAAAAATATGTGGTTTTATCAAACGAAAAGCCAATAAAAATCCTTGTCCAGATTACCTCAAAAGCCAATGTAGTAAAACCTTCAATTGCAAAAACCCACAAAACCAGATGTAATAGAGGTTTTGGGAGTTTATTGTTTTCGACTGCAATACTTGATAAGTTGCTGACCTTATCGATAACAACGTTTTTTTCGGGAATATTTCTGAATACTAAAAAAACAACGATAGCATTAATGAGGTTAATGCAGGCTGCAATATAAAGTGAGGTGGTAAGTCCAAAAGTCCGGATTAAGATAAAACCTGCCAGGAAGCAACCTATAACCGCACCCAGATTATTTATAGCAAAAAGATTGCTTATATGCCATCCAAGGTTTTTCAATTGTTTTACAAAGAATTTAAAAATAACAGGCAATGTGCCCCCCATAAGTGTAGTGGGGATAAGGAGATAAACGAATGAAAATATGAATTTAATTAGTTGAGCTGAGTATTCAGAAAGACCGAATTTCTGAATAATCGGTGTATACAGGCCAATTAGTCCTTTGAATGTGAGAGGAAAGAGAAAAGCAAAAAGACCGATACCAAATTCCAGTAGCATGAACAGGGAAAGAGGGTTTTTAATTCTATCAACCAGGCGTCCGAAAATAATACTGCCAATTGCCAGCCCTCCCATAAATGCCGATAAAACTGTAGCCATTGTAAATACATCAACTCCAAAAACCAGCCCAAACTTACGTATCCAGACAATTTGATAAATCAGGGCGCTGACTCCGGAGAAGAATAGCACTGCAAACAGCATTACTTGAGGTATACAGTTTAGGCTTTTATTCTGCATATTTTTAGAATTTTTTCCAGGAATATTTAAATTAAAATTTTAAAATGGGGTTATGAAATTTTTCATAACCCCATTATCCTATTCATAATTTAGAAACTGGACACAAATATTTATCCTAGTAACCGAGATTCTGAATTAATTTGTGGTTTGAATTAATTTCACCCGTTGGGATAGGAAACCACAAATCGGCATGAGTTGATGTAAAGAAATCATGGAATAAGAATTCAGAAGCAGGTCTTGAGGTACTGAAACCTGTAGGGCTATCTCCTCCGTCCCATGTGTTGAGATCAATGTATCCCGCATAGTGCCATCTTTTAAGGTCACACCAACGGTGATCATCGTCCCCGGCTAATTCCCTGAAACGCTCATCCATTATCCACTGCATGATGGTTGTTTCATCAGTTTGGGCTGTACTTAAATCGGCAGGAACGGCACCGGCGCCTCTCGCCCTTGTCCTTATCTGATTAATCAGAGCTACAGCGTCTGATTTGTTGCCTCCGCTTTTTAACACAGCTTCGGCTTTCAGAAGGAGAATGTCGGCATACCTGAGTATCCTTACATTGTTCTCAGAGGTGTTCATACCGCCTTGTATATCGTGCGTTACGTATTTTGCCCATTGGTAACCATAATAATTTGGATCTGCAACAGGTACAAAAGTTTCGGCAGCCCTGGGATCTAAAGGATCGAATGCGGCAATAAGCTTTTTGGAAGGGACATAAGGAGCGTTGCCCCACCACTGCCACTGTTGGGTATAAAAGCCTATATAACTATGCATTGATCCAATTTCCTGGTTAAAGTCGTTTCCTAACCAGATGTTTTCAAATCCTGCCTGAGAACTGGCCTGGTATTCGAATAATGATTCCTGGTTGTTTTCTTTAGTGGCATCGAAATTGTCGCTAAAATTGGGCACTAAAATACGGGTTGTGATGTTGTTAAACGCCGCGATAGAGGCAGTGTAATCGGCTGTAGCCTTGGCATTATCAGCTTTTTTGTTCCAACATGCCCTGAATACAAGGCATTTGCCCAGTAGACCATATGCACTTCCTTTAAATACCCTGCCACTGTTAGCAATATCCCATGAGTCTGGCAATAAAGTTACTGCAAGATTCAGGTCGGTAACAGCCTGATCAAGTAACTCGGTTTCCTTTGAATTCGGAGACTGCACATCGTTGAAATTTGTAATTCTTTTGGTTACCAAAGGTGCTGTTCCATAAAAATTCCAGAGTTTGAAATAGCACCAGGACCTTAGGAATAATGCCTCTCCTTTGATTTTGTCCTTCAACGTAGGGTCTGAGAATGTTCCGGCTGGAGCTTCATCGCATTTTATCATTACGATAGTTGCCCGGTTTATAATCTGGTAGAGTGTAGTCCAGATGCCTGCAACAGCACTTTTAGAAGGGGTAATCGAGGCAAACTGGTCGAAAGTGTAGTTATCGTCGTGACCGCCCTGGGCGCCCACAGTAATATCATCACCGGGTAAAAGCCAACTGCCATGCATGCAATCATTGTTGTTAAACCAGTACAAATCGGTTATTTTTGCATAGGTGCCAATAATTGCCCTGAAGAAGTCATCGTCTGATTTAAAATAGTCGCTTTCGGTAATATTTGGGTCTACAATATCGAGGGTACTTTTTTTACAACTGTGAAAAATAGTGCTCGTAAGCATCACCAGCATAATCGAAAGGAATAATATTATCTTTTTCATGTTCATCTTTGTTATAATTAAACATTAATATATCTTAGAAAGTGGCATCGATCCCGAACAGATATGTTCTCGGAACAGGGTTATCTTCGCTTTCAGGATCAAGTCCCTTCCATGGCGTCAGGCAGAATAAATTAGAACCGCCTACCCAGAAACGTATTCTGTCAGCGAACTTCATTGTTTCCCTGCTTAAAGGCAAAGTATAACCAATCTGAAGGTTAGTAAACCTTAAATAACCTGCATTTTCCACAAACCTGCTGGAGAATCTGTTGTTTCCACCCGGGTCACCTTCGGCTGCCCTTGGCATACTAGTTGAAGGATTAGTAGTTGTCCACCTGTTCAAAACGTCAGTCGACTGGTTTACTTCCCCGTCCATCTGGGTAAGAGCCTGTAAATTGTAATTATACCTCTGAACATCGCCGACTCCTGTAAAATTAGCAGACAGGTCAATACCTTTGTAACCAAAGTTGAAAGAAAAGCCATAGTAATAACTTGGAATGGTTTTCCCAAGATAGGTCTGGTCATATTCATTAACCGTGGTATCAGGAACCGGATTGAAATACTTGTTGGTTGCATCGGCGTTTCCATGGATGTTCTGGAACCACATGTCGCCAGCTTTTTTTGTATTGCCTGTTGATCCCAGATCTCTAATCTTTTGTGTATATGCCAAAGCTTCAGCATCGGTTTGGAAAATGCCGCCAACTTTATAGCCCCACAGGTAATTCATGGAATAGCCTTCTTCAATCATTCCTCCGTTACCACCTATCCTGTCATGGTTAAACATGCTTATTACTTTATTATTAACAGTAGTAATATTAGCATTAACACCATACGTAAAATCACCTATTTTACCGGTATAGCCTATAGACAGCTCTATTCCTCTGTTTCGGACTTTGCCAATATTTGCAACGGGGTTAGCATAGAGTCCTACGCTGGGGGGTAGCGATGTGGTCTGCAATAATCCGCTTGTCATTTTATTATAATACTCAATAGTGATATTTAAGGAATGTAATAAAACAGCATCGATTGCAAAGTTGGTCGTGGCAGTTTTTTCCCAGGAAATGTCTTCGTTTGCGAAGTCGCCAAGACGTACACCGTAAGTATAAGTCCCTGCAGATAATCCATTTTGAGATGTAGTGCCCAATGAATAGTGTGGATAGTTGATCACTGATGATAAATACATATAAGGTCTGACTTCCGAGTTACCGAGCTGGCCCCATCCTGCCCTTAACTTCATATCAGTGAGCCATGGAAGGTTTTGCATGAATTCTTCGGAACTAATACGCCATGCAGCGGAAAAAGCCGGAAAGTTACCCCAACGGTTTTGTGGTGCAAACGCGTAGCTGCCATCCCTTCTTATGGTAGCATCGAGGTAATATTTGGAGGCGTAGTTATATGATAAACGTCCCAGATATCCTATCAAAGCTGATTTATGGACCTCCTGAGATCCATTTGTAAAGCCTCTCTGCGCTTCTGCAATTACAACCCTGTCAATAATCTTGGAATTCAGCTCTTCAGTGCTGAGGCCATTTATCTGGAAATTGTTGTTTTGCGATTCAGCATTAAATAAGAGGTCGATACTATGCTTGCCAAAAGTACGGTTATAATTCACACTAAAATCTTTTACTAAATTCTGGTTCCACGAATCTCTTTCGCTTACGCTACCCAATGAGTGATGGTCGCCGGGTTTTAATGGATCGGACGGAGTAATTGAAAAGATTGCCTGCTCACCAAAAGCATAACTGAAATTTTTCTGTGAATACCAGTCCAGGGAAACGCTTCCCTTTATCTTTAATCCCTTGACAGGTTCTAATTCAACAAACGCATTTCCCAGGCTACGAAAGCTGGTATAATAATTATCCTGGGTTGAGCCAACACCGTAAACGTTTATGTGGGTCTGAGATCCATATAATGGTGTCGCATTCATTTGCCATGGCCAATAATCAGGCATTGCGTCGGCAGGAGGAGGTGATGGTGTATAAGTATATGTAGTATCAATTGCCGGCGCATATCCATTTGGACCATCGCCATGTATGGGCTGCCAGGGTGGTGTACCGACAGTATAAAGAATGCTGTTCGGGGTGTTGTCCTGAGCTTTTTGATAGACAAAACGATAATTCACACCGACATTAATATATTTACTTATTCTGGAATTAACATTTGAAGTTACGGTGTACCTTTCAAGGTTATTCAAGATATAAATTCCGTCGTTAGAGTAATGTCCCGCTGCAACAAAGTAATTAGTATTATCGCTCCCTCCTGAAACGGACAGGTTGTAATCCTGTGTCTTGGAATTTTTTGTATACATAGGCTTTCCCCAGTCCTGAGTGGGCAAATTGCCCAGATAGCTTGGATCGGAAGGATTCAAATAGGGTTTAAGAGTAAGTAAGGGATTGTTAGCATATGCCTCGGTATATAAATCAACGTAATCTTTTACTCCGAGCACATTATACTTTTTTGGTATACTCTGGAAGCCCATCTTAGCGCTAAAATCGACTTTTGCTTTTCCTTTACCTTTTTTGGTAGTGATAAGGATAACTCCGTTCGACGCCCTTACACCGTATATGGCGGCAGCTGATGCATCTTTCAATACTGAAATGGACTCGATATCAGCAGGGTTGATGGTTGACATTATATTCTGGTTACCCCTGATAGTTCCAATACGTGCCACGTAATTTGCATCATAACCGGAATTAGCACTTCCATCGGCACCATAACCAAATTCATAGATCGGCACACCATCAATTACATATAAAGGCTGGGAAACTCCCCAGGTTCCGAGTCCCCTGATTTGTATTGTAGGCCTTGAATTCGGATTTCCACCGCCACTTTCAACAAGTACCCCTGTCATCTTACCCTGCATGGCAAGCTCTGCACTTTGTCCGCTGTTTGTTTTGACAATATCACCTGCGTCAACTGTAGAAATTGCAGTTGTAACGTCCTTTTTTGACCTTTGACCATATCCAATAACCACAACTTCTTCGAGTAACGTTGATTCCTCAACAAGTGCAACATCAAGTACGGAGCCTGCAGAAACCGGAATTTCCTGATGTTGGTATCCAATAAAGGAAAGTGAAATAGTTGCTTTTGTTTCGGGCAAAGCTATTGAATACTTACCATTCAAATCAGTAAGAGTTCCCACGGTTGTTCCTTTTACAAGTACAGTGACACCGGTTAATGGAGCGCCTGTCTTTGAATCGGTAATTTTCCCGGTCACAGCCTTTTGCTGAATTATCTCTTTGGGTGCAATTACTACCAGATTATTTTCGAGAACCTTGAAATCTGCATTAGAAGATTCTAATAGTGTAGTTAGAACCTCTTCAACATTTTGGTTAGTTCCTTCCATGGTAACCTTCCTATTCAAATCGATAAAATCCTCATTGTAAAAAAACCGGAATTCAGTGTTTTTTTCGATGTTATTAAGCACCTCTTTAATAGTTTGGTCCTTATATGAAAAGGAAATTTTTGGATTTTGGGAGAAGACTGAAGCCGAAACCTGCAGCATTCCCAGGAAGCAAAGAATTACAGATAGTTTCATGGCCCGTAGGTAGGTTTTAATTGTGGGATTTTTCACCCACATAGTTGGTTTTATTAAATTTATCATAGTTTTGTAAAGTTTAAGGGTTTGACAATTCTGCCTTAACCAGGATTTAAAGGCTGGCAGAAGACTGTAAAATCTGATAACTTGGGAGACTGGCAGGTCTCCCATTTTATTTGGAATTATGGTGACCGGTTATTCATTAATTATAATTTGTATTTTGTAGATATCTTTTCATCAATTGGTTTTTATAGGCTTGAAAAATTTGTTTTTTTGGCCGCTATCCTCAAAGAACAAAACCTGGTTATGCTTGATTTCATACCTTATCGGCGCGGCAAGGCAGATAACCTTAAGTACCTGTTCAAGAGACTCTTCTTTTAGAATGCCGGTAAATTTGTAGCTACTGAGTACACTATCTCTGAAAGTAATTGTTATATCATAACGACGTTCGAGTATTGGCGCCAGTTTAACAAGTTTTTCGCTTTTAAATATCCAACGGCTGTCTTTCCAGGAGGTGGTTAACTTCGTATCTACATTACTATCGATCCTTAGTGGGTTAGCTTTTATTTTATTAACCGGTTCATCAGATGGTACAGGAGGTGTTTGAACAGTATTATTTACACTCAGGTTTTTATTGCTTTTAACAAAAATGGCTTTTTGATTTGGTTTGAGAAATACGGGCGCTGATTCCACTTTAATCTTCGATTCATCCAATTCATCAATGCGCACTTCTCCTTTCTCAAGTGTGGTTTCAATAACGCCTTCATCATTATATGCTTTAACATTAAAAGCAGTTCCAATTGCCGTAATGCAGACATCTGACGTCTTAACCCTGAAAGGCATAGCGGGATTCTTCATAACAACAAAATAGGCTTCTCCTTCAAGAAAAAGATCCCTGTTCTCTTTACCAAAATTGCTGGGATACCGCAGTTTCGTTCCAGAATTCAACCAGACAGTACTACCATCAGATAGAATTATAAAAGAACGCGAACCTTTTGGTGCAAAAGCCTCAAAATAGGCAACTTCAGATTTTGCTTTCGGGTTCATGAAAACTAAGATGCTTCCAACTCCCAGTAAACCTATTAAAAACACTGCTGCTGCCACCCTGTATAAAACAGAAATTTTTATTCTTAATTCTGGCTTTGGCATCGGCCTTATGCCATTTTTATTTATTTTATCCATAAGAGTTGTCCATCCTTCAATGGTATTGCTTTCCTTTCTACTCATATGGCTTGATGCATACCACATTGCACCAACTTCACGGAAATGTTGAATGTTCTCCTCATCAAGACTTAACCATGTGATTAACTCCTCAGCCTGAGCCTGGGTCAGTTGATTTGCATAGTAACATTCTATCGCCTCACTTAGAGAATCTGAAATATTCTTTTCTTTCATACAATTAGTTCTTTTATTATGACACAAATTTTTATTATTGGTATTACACAAGAAGGAAAGAATCCCTTTTATAAAATCATTTAAGCATTTAATTCGGAAGAAATTCCTTTAAAAGCACGTGAAGCTTAAGAAGGGCTCTATATATCTGAACTTTAACAGTATTTTCTGATATACCCAGCTTCTTTGCAATCTCTTTATGTGACAATTCCTCAGTGCGGCTCAGAATAAAAATCTTCCGGCATTCAACTGGCAGATGTTCAATGCTCTGCTCAATTCTGTTACTTAATTCAAGGATATTGATTCCCATTATCGGATCTGATGATGGGTCGGGAGGTATTAAAATATTTAGCTTTTCTATTGTTTCTGCATTTAATTCCGAAAACTGTTTGTGTTTTCGCGTCATGTGATTAATACAATGATTATGTACACACTTGTACAGATACCCTGAGATAGAAGTCGAGATCACAAGTTTTTCAGGGGTTTCCCAGATTCTGACAAAAATATCCATAACCAGATCTTCAGATGTTGTCTCATTCTGTACTATATTTCTTGCATACTTGCATAGGTTGGAATAATAGCTCTTGAATAGAAACTCAAATGACTTTTGGTCGCCTTTTTTAATTGATTCTACTAAGTATTGTTCGGCCAGATTTAACATTAAGGATTGAATTGGTATTATTCCAACAGTTTCATTTGCGTTACATTATATTACGAAATTTAGGTTAAATCTTTATAAGGTACAAATACATGGGTAAGAAGACCTCATATATTTACTTTCCCTTTTTAGCAAGAAAGTGATTTTATAGAGTAGTATAATAAAGATAAATCACCAGATCAGCTTTTAACTTTCTGATGATTTATCAACCCTAATTAACAACAATTAAACCCCCTCAACCTGAATTCACTCAATCAAAATAATTGCTTGTAATACTTTAATTATAATTCTTTTAATAATTTAGAATCTGTTCTACCTTATTCCTTTCATCACTCTATTTTAAAAAATTTAGTATTTTATCTTCCAGGTTATTTATATGACACAATTCTGAGTTAAACTAATTACAGTATAAGACACATTTTTGGCGGAGAAAAATGTCGAACACCGATAATCAATGAAGTTTTACGTCTTATGTTATTGATTGACAGCAATAAACAAAAAATAATAGCGGACAAATCTCAAAATATTTTGATCTGTCCGCTTTTGTGGAGCTGCGGGGAGTCGAACCCCGGTCCAAACATGGAAATCATATGCTTTCTACATGCTTATTCCTGCTTGATTTTCGTGACCGGTCAGCTGCAGAACAACCTAACCTGCCCTTATTTCCTGTTTGTTTCGCCATCGGGTCGGAACAACCTT
>OCZT010001712.1_pt1 | contig 22685 bp, 21 predicted proteins | sample 1539031 | NCBI WGS metagenome assembly OCZT01 (sample SAMEA3539308, study PRJEB22396) | soil metagenome | biome: tundra; feature: field; material: soil | place: USA | collected 2010-05 | depth 0.15 m | reverse complement strand
CGAACGGCAAGCTCAACACGGTCGGCGACCTGCTGGAGCACCCGCAGCTCGAGCACCGCTGGGCCGAGGTGGACTCCCCCGCCGGGCCGCTGCGCGCGCTGCCTTCGCCGGTCAGCATCGGCGGCGGTGCGACGCCCGCGCTCGGGTCCATTCCTGGCGTCGGCGAGCACACCGACGAGATCCTGACCGAGCTCGGATTCACCGCTGCGGAGGTCGCGGCGCTGCGGAACGACGGGACGGTGTGAGAAGGGTTGAGGTCAGCTGCCGTCAACCCTTCAGGCGGCGTGCATTGAACAGCGTGCGGCGGCGGCTGAGGCGGAGTCGTCGTGGAAGGCCCGGCCGCAGTGCGGGACGGCGCACGACTTGAGACGCAGCCACGTGCCGGAGGCTGCGGATCCGGCGACGGCGATGGCGAAAGCAGCGACGAGGCCGGGGTAGCTGGCGCGGGCGGCGCTAGCCAGCTGGACCGTGCTCGCGGGATCGACGGTGAGGACAAGACGCCCGTCGGCCAGCGCCCTGGTCAGGCGAGCAGCGGCTTCGGCGTCCTCGCGGCCGTCGGTATGGGCAGCCAGGACGTCCCTGATCGAGGTGCGCAGACGGAGCAGGGCGGCGTGTTCTGAGTTGGTCAGGCCAACGTCGGCGGGCAGCAGTGCCGCCGTGCGGAGCCAGGCGGCCGCTTCCTCGCGGGTGCGCAGGAGGTCCACGTCCGGGTCAGCGCTCAGCGTGTTGGCGAACGACTGGATCAGGTGCAGCGGGCCAGGGGCACGGTCGCTGCTGTCGGCGGGCGTAGCGGAAGGGTTAAGGCCGGTCACTATCCGATGGTAACGTCATGCCGCAGCTGCGGCATAACGATACGATTCCGGGCAATCGGCCGCCGGTGTCTAGGCGGGGAGCCGGACGTGCACGCTTGTGCCGCGGCCCGGCGGGCTGGTCAGGTCGACTCGGTCACCCCCAGCTAGCGGCACCTGCCGGATCCCGGCTAGCGGCAATGCGCTGCGCAGGATCGGCCGCCATGCTGGAGCTTATGGCCCCCTCGCCGCCGGCGGGGCTGGGCGCAATAAGGATAGGAGTCGTTATGGCAGGGGCGAACGGCAGCGATGCCCGCGCGACGGTGGCGGTGATCGGCGCCGGCATCATGGGGTCGGCGATGACCCGCAGCCTGGTGGCCGCGGGCCTGATCACTCGGGTGTGGGACCGGTCACCGTCGGCGACCGCTCCGCTGGCTGATGGGGGTGCGGTGGTCGCGGCGTCAGCGCGGGATGCGGTGCGGGACGCGGGCGTGGTGATCACGATGCTGCCCACCGCAGATGTCGTGGATTCGGTGATCTTCGACGGCGGTGTGGCCGGCGCGTTCGCCGACGGTTGTGTGTGGGCGCAGATGGGCACCATCGGCGTCGAGGCGACCCGGCGGATCAGGGACCGGCTGGCCGCGCAGCGGCCTGGCGTCATCTTCGTGGACGCCCCGGTGTCGGGCAGCAAGGGCCCGGCCGAGCAGGGTCAGCTGCTGATCCTGGCGTCGGGGCCCGCCTCGGCGGCCGAGGCGGTGCGCCCGGTGTTCGACATCCTCGGCCGCAAGACCGTGTGGCTCGGTGAGGCCGGCCAGGGCAGCCTGGTGAAGGTGGTCGTCAATGCCTACATGTCCATCCTCATCGAAGGCGTGGCGGAGACCCTGGAGCTTGCTGACCGCCTCGGTATCGGTCACCAGCAGCTCGCGGAGGTCATCGAGGGCGGCCCGCTGGACGCGCCGATCGCGGGTGCCAAGCTCCACAAGATGGACCGGCAGGACTATGCCGCGGAGTTCCCGCTCGAGTGGGCGCTGAAGGACGTGGACCTAGCCATCGGCGCCGCAGGCGGCGAGGCACCGCCGCTACTGGCCGCGCTCTCTGGCCAGTGGCATGCCGCCGTGGCCGCCGGGCACGGCCGCCAGGACATCAGCGCCGCCCGCCTGGCCCTGGCCAGTCCAAGCCGCACAAGCTAGCACACTCAGGCGTCGCCGACCCGAGCGAGAGGAGGCCGCGATGAGCAGTCTGACGTGGGCTAAGCCGCGAACGAGCTCCGTACCAGGAGGAGCCCGCCGGGCGGCCGGCTGGCCGCTGGCGCTGATCTGCGCGGCGCAGTTTGTCCTGCAGCTGGATTTCAGCATCGTCAACGTCGCCCTGCCGTCCATCCAGGCCGAGCTGCACGTCACTGCCGCAAGCCTGCAGTGGATCATTACCGGCTATGCGCTCACCTACGGCTCCCTGCTGCTGACCGGCGGCCGGATCGGCGATCTGGCCGGCCACCGGCGGATGCTCCTGGCCGGGCTGGTGCTGTTCGGGCTCACGTCCCTGGCCGCCGGGCTGGCCACGTCGTTCGCCGTGCTCGTCGTGGCCCGGTTCGCGCAGGGCGCCAGCGCCGCGCTCGTCGCGCCGTCCGCGCTGGCGGTGCTCACCGGCATGTACCGCGAAGGCCCGGCCCGGACCCGGGCGCTGAGTATCTTCCAGGCCGCCACCGCCGGCGGCGCCACGGCCGGGATCGTCCTGGGCGGCCTGCTGACCTCCTACATCGGCTGGCGGGCCATATTCCTGGTGAATCCGCCGATCATCGCCGTGCTGGCCGCGGCGCTGCCCCGGCTGCTGCCGCGCGACGCGGGCCAGGGCCGTACCCGCCTCGACGTGGCGGGCGCCGCGCTCGTCACGCTGTCGGTCACCAGCCTGATCTACGGGCTCAGCGAAGGTGAGGATCACGGCTTCACCGCGCCGCAGGCCGTCGCCGCCTTCGCCCTCGCCGTGCTGCTCGGCTGCCTGTTCGTACGCGCCGAGCGCCGGGCCGCCGCGCCGATTCTGCCGTTCTCCATCTTCGCCGACCCCGCCCGCCGGGCCGCGCTGGGCGCGATGCTGCTGATGGGCGGCGTCCTGGCCGGATACCTGTACTTCATCTCGCTGTACCTGCAAGACAGCCTGGGCTTCAGCGCCTTGCAGGCGGGTCTGGCGCTGGTCCCGGCGACCGCGACCGTCATGGCCACCTCCATGTTCCTCACCCGGCGGCTGCTCCCCAAGCTGGGTGTCAAACGGATGCTGCTGCTCGGCCTGGTCTCTATAGGCCTCGGCCAGGCATGGCTCTCCCAGATCACCGCAGGCGGCAGCTACGAAGTCAACGTGCTGGCCGGCGTCATGCTGACCGCATTCGGGCTGGGGCTCGCGTTCCCGACCGTCTCCATCGCCGTCACCGCGGGCATACCGGCCCGCCAGCAAGGCGTCGCGGGCGGCTTGTTCGTCACCGCCCAGCAAGTTGGCGCCGCCGCCGGGCTCGCCGTGCTTGCCACCATCGCCGACAGCCGTACCCGCGCCGCCCACGGCTCCCTGGTCGCCGGCTACCGGCTGTCGTTCCTCGTGGCTGCCGGCCTCATCGCGGTAGCCGCGGCGATCGTCCTCATCCAGCTCCGGCGAACCACCGCCACACCACGGCCGACCGTCCCTGCCACTCCCGCGGGGACGCCAGCCGCCTCCGCCGCAGTACCGCCTCACCCCGTCACCGTCGGTGCCCCCAAGGCCGAACCAGCTGATCAGTGTCCGCTCGTCCGGTGCGGCTTGGGCGGCGACGTACACCTTTAAGGTGAGCAACGCTGGATCCGGACCCGAGCGTAGGGCCGTGAAGGATATTAATGCCGAACGGCTGGGGGTTCCCGGCCTCCGCGGATGCGCGCGGCATGTGGCCTGAATGTGCCCTGGGAGAATTGATGGCTGACGCTTGGGGTTCAGCCAACGCCGGCCAGCCTTTCGGCAACCTTCCGGGTCGCTTCCAGTGCAGTTCCCGCGTCGCCGGCCACTCTCAGATCAAGGGCACCGACGAAAGGACCCAGCAAATGTTTTCCCGCAAACTCACCACGTCCATCGTTGCCGGCGCCGCGGCCCTCGCGGTCGCGGGCGGCGCCTACGGCATCGCAACCTCCAGCAGCGGCACAGCCACCGCCAGCACCACCTCGCCCGCGGCCAGCAGCAGCCCCGCTGCCGGCCACGGATCCAGCGGCGGGGGATCCAACGCCCGGTCCGGGCCGGCCGCAGGGGGATCATCCGGCACGGTCAGCAGCGTGTCCACGTCGGGCTTCACCATCACGACATCAGCGGGTCAGAAGGTGACCGTCGACGAGGCGTCCTCCACGACGTACCAGGAGGGGACGAGCCCGGCCTCGGCGAGTGCCATTACAACAGGCGAACCCGTCCTCGTACTCGGGACGACCAGCTCAACGACCATCACGGCCACGCAGGTCACCGTGCAACCGGCTGGCAGCGAAGGATCTGCGGCTTCCTCGGCGGCAGGGGTGGTCCCCTTCCAGCGCGGTGCACCGGCCACGTCCAAGCAGGCCGGTCAGATCCCGGCGAGCTACAGTCAGGGGTCGGGGACGATCGTCAGCGGAACGGCAGCGAATAAGGCGACGGAAGCTGCGCTGGCCGCCTACCCCGGGGGCGTGGTCGACCGTGTCGTGAAGCTGAGCAACGGCGAGTACGAGGTCCACTACATCGGCGTCAACTGGCCGCACCACGTCTTCGTCAACCAGGACTTCAAGGTCATCGGCGCCAACTAGCCGCCATGGCAGGGCACACATCAGCTCAGACGGCTCTTCGAAGCTGGCCAGGGACGTTACGGACTCCGCGTGCGTCGTGATCGCCGTCACCATGAGGAATCGGGCCTGAGCTGCGTCGAAGCCCTGGTGGCTCCAGTCGGTGTGCTCCATGACGGTCTCCGGATCAGCCTAGGAATTACCTAAGGGCGAGTGCGGCTCACCGGGCGATGGTGCAGGTCATCGCGGCCCTCGGGAAGGTCGAGGTCTCGTTCGATGTCCTGCAGGCTGCGGTTCTTGGTCTCGGGAACCTGTCGCTGGAAGTAGGCCAGAGCGACGATGGACAGGCCGGCGAACAGGAAGAAGGTCCCGGCGTTGCCGATGGCGCTGAGCAGAGTGAGGAAGGAGATGGTGACCACGAAGTTCGCGCCCCAGTTCGCCATGGTGACCACGCTCATCGCCTGACCGCGGATTTACACCGGATAGATCTCGCTGATCAGCAGCCAGAACACCGGGCCGAGCCCGATGGCGAAAGATCCGGTGTAGAGCAGCAGCCCGGCGATCGCGATGTAGGCGGCGCCCCCGTGCAGTTGGCTGCCGCCGATTCCGAAGGTGAGCGCGACCACGATCATCCCCGCCGCCATCCCGGCCGTGCCGCCCAGGAGCAACGGGCGCCGGCCGGTGCGATCCAGGAGCCGGATCGCCACGATCGTCATCAGGACGTTGACGGCACCGTTGACGACGTTGGCCAACAGCGCGGCGGAGTTACCGAGGCCGGCCGCCGAGAGCAGCGTAGGCGCATAGTAAATGATGGTGTTAATCCCGGTGATCTGCTGCAACACGGCCAGCGCGACGCCGATGATCATGACGTGGCGCACCGCTGGGGCCAGGACCTCGCGGAAGCTGGAGCCGCGTCCGGACAGTTCGCGCACCTCGGCGATCTCGGCCTCGATGCCGCCCTCGTCCCGGACCAGGCGCAGGACCTCGCGTGCCTCGTCCTCGCGCCCCTGCGCGACCAGCCAGTGCGGGCTCTCGCGCTGGAAGAGCATGCCTGCGAACATCAAGACCGCCGGGATTGCCGCCAAGCCGAACATCAGCCGCCAGTTCTGGCTGGACGCCAGTCCGTAGTCGACCAGGTAGGAAGCGAGAATGCCGGAGGTTATGGCCAGCTGGTTAAAGCTGACCATGCGATAAGGAGAACAATGATGACCACTTCCATGCCTACGGCCAAACTGGGCTGGACTGATATGCATCTGACCCGGGTCGGGTTCGGCGCCTGGGCCATCGGCGGGGGCGGCTGGGCGTACGCCTGGGGTGGCCAGGACGACACCGAGTCCATCGCCGCCATCCGGCACGCGGTGGAGTCCGGGGTCAACTGGATCGACACCGCCGCGGTCTACGGGCTGGGGCACTCCGAAGAGGTGGTGGCGGCCGCCCTGGCCGGCCTGCCGGAGGCGGACCGGCCGTACGTGTTCACGAAGGGCGGCCTGGTCTGGGATCCGGCCGACCGCTCGGCGGCGCCGCGGCGAGTGGGGAACCCGGCCAGCCTGCGGGCCGAGGTCGAGGCGTCGCTGCGCCGCCTGAACGTGGAGCGGATCGATTTGTACCAGATGCACTGGCCCGCCGAGGACGGCACCGCGGTAGAGGACTACTGGCAGACGTTCCTCGACCTGAAACGCGAGGGGAAGATCCGGGCGGCGGGGCTGTCCAACCACGACATCTGCCAGCTCGATGCCGCCGAGGAGATAGGGAACGTCGACGCTATCCAGCCGCCGTTCAACCTGATCCACCGCGACGCGGCCGATGATGTGCTGCTGTGGGCCGGTGAGCACGAGGCCGGGGTGATCGTCTACAGCCCGATGGCCTCGGGCCTGCTCACCGGCGCCTTTACCGCCGAGCGCGCGGCCGGCCTGGAGCCGGGTGACTGGCGGGCCAGCCACCCCGACTTCACCGGGCCGGCCCTTGCGGCCAACCTGGTGCTGGCCGGGGCGCTGCGCCCGGTCGCCGAGCGGCACGGCGTGACGCCGGCCGCGGTGGCCATCGCCTGGACGCTGTCCTTCCCCGGGGTGACCGGGGCCATCGTGGGGGCCAGGCGGCCCGGGCAGGTCGACGGCTGGCTGCCCGCGGCGAGCCTGGAACTGAAGGAAGGTGACCTGGCCGACATCGCCACCGCCGTCCTCGGCGCGGGGGCCGGGACCGGACCCGCAGCGCCTGCTTGTCCTGCGGCGCCCCGCCGCCAATGAGCCGGATCGGCACCGCAGAAGACCGGCTGGGCGCAGCTAGAGGCACAGCTGAGGATCTCCTGCAGGCGAGCTGCGGCTATCCCGGCCGCTACCTTTTCCGTGGCTGGCATGAGGTCGTGCCGAGGGTGCTGCTGAGAGGTTGGACTCATGGCGACGCTGGGCATGCACCCTGACCTGCATCTGTCCACGTTCTCCGTGCGCACCGGCGACCGGCTGATCTTCCTCACCGACGGGCTGCTTGAGGCCCGTGACCGGGCCGCCCGGTTCTTCCGGGTAGACCAGCAGATCCAGGCGCTGAGCCGGCCCGACCTGCAAGCAGCCGCCGACGAACTACTAGACCGGCTGCGCGCGCACACCGGGCGCCGGCTCGACGACGATGTCGCCGTCCTGCTGGCCGAGCTCACCCTCACGGACCCAGCACGCCAGCCTGCCGCGCCAGGCCAGCGGCCCGCCGCAGGCGTGACAGTGAGGGCAGCATAGCCCCGGCGCCGCCTCCCGGCGCGTCCCGCTGATGATCACCTCCTTGAAGGGCGGCGCGCGTGGCGCCGGGCCGTGCGAGACAGGGTGTCTGGCCGTTTGCAGTCAACGGGCCGGGTCTTGCGATTTCGTTGCGGCCGCCTGAGAGCTTTCTGTCCGGCTGCCCGGGCTTTCAGCCGTGAGGCGGCGGCAACGGCCGTTCAGGTCCCGATTTCCACACTGGCGGCCAGCGGCAGCCGGACGTGGAAGGCGGCCCCCTGCCCAGGCTGGGTGTCGACGATGATCTCTCCGCCGTGGGCGGCCACCAGCGAAGCCGCGATCGACAAGCCGAGCCCGACGCCGCCGCGGGCGCGCGTACGGGCATCGTCGGTCCGGTAGAAGCGCTCGAAAACGCGCGCGGCCTGCTCCGCGGTCATCCCTGGCCCGTTGTCAGCGACGGTGATCTCCCCGATCGCGGTGGTACTGGTCACGGACACGGTGACCGGTGACCGCGGCGGGGTGTGCTGCAGGGCGTTGCCGAGCAGGTTGTCGATGACCTGGCGCAGGCGTCCCTCATCCACGTAAACGATGACCGGATCGATGGCCAGGAGGCTGACCGGGCGGTCCGGGTTCACCATGCGGGCGGCCTGGACCGCCTGCGCCGCGATGCTGGCCAGGTCGACATGGCGCCGGTCCAGGGGCCGGCCGGTGTCGAATCTGGCTAGCACAAGCAGGTCTTCGACGAGCCGGCCCATCCGGCTGGCCTCGTGCTGGATGCGGATCATCAGCCGCAGCAGCTCGTCAGGACTGGCCGCGCTGCCCTGCTGCAGGCCGAATTCGGCCAGCCCCCTGACCGACGTCAGCGGCGTGCGCAGCTCATGGCTCGCGTCGGCGACGAACTGCCGCATCCGGTCTTCGGATCGCAGGGCGCGTCCCTCGCCCTCCGCGCGCGCCCGGTACGCGGCCTCGATCCGGCCGAGCATGATGTCGAGAGCATCGGCCAGCCGACCAACCTCGGTGCGGCGTGACGGATGGTCGATGCGCCGCGAAAGGTCGCCGCCGGCGATCGCCGCGGCCGTCGCCTCGATCCGGCGGAGCGGCGCCAGGCTAGCGCGCACGAGCGGCAGCCCGATACCTGCCAGCACCGCGATCGCGATCGCCCCGGCCAGCGCGTCCGCTATCTCCAGCCGGGTGACAGCGCTGTTGAGATCATCGAGGCTGAAGGCGACGATCGCGTGCCGACCGCCGGAGAGTGGCTTCACCAGGACACGCCAGGAATGCGTCGCCGGGTCGGCCGCCGACGCGGTGAACGGGCTTCCCTCATCCCTGAGCTGCGCCGCGGACAGCCGCGGGGCGTCGGCATCCGGCAGCGATGTCTCGGCGCGCTGGACCTTTCCGTCAGCGCTGACCACCTCGACCAGGAACTGCGTCGGCAAGGTCTGCTGTTGCGCACTCTGCCGAACGGGCAGGTGTGATCGCTCCAGGACACCGGTGGCGACCGTCGCGAAGTTGCGTAGCTGGGCGTCCGCCCGGCTGTACAGGTAACTGCGCAGCAGCGCCGTGCCGAGGAAGCCTGTCATCAGGGAGGTCAGGGCGACGAGGATGGCCGCGGCCGCCATCACCCTGACGCGCAGCGACGCGTCCGCTCGGGCTCGGCGCAGCCGACCTCGCCGCGTCCTCACGGAGGCGGAACCCGCAGCACATAGCCGACACCGCGGATGGTGTGAATCAGGCGTGGCTCACCCTGGTCGACCTTGCGCCGCAGGTAGCTGACGCAAGGCTCCACCACATTCCCGTCGCTGGCGGGGATGTGGTCCCAGACATGATCAAGTATCTGCTGTTTGCTCAGGACGCGGCCGGCGTTGAACATCAGGAACCGCAGCAGCCTGAACTCGGTGGGCGTCAGCGCGATGGGGATGCCGTCCCGCCTGACTTCATGGCCGTCTTCGTCCAGTTCCAGGTCGGCGACGCGTAGCCGTGGGTTCGCAGCCGCGCGGCCGGTGCGCCTCAGCACCGCCCGGATGCGTTCCAGCACCTCGTCCAGGCTGAACGGCTTGGTGACGTAGTCGTCACCGCCCAGGGCCAGGCCGGCGATGCGCTCACGGACACCGTCGCGTGCGCTCAGGAAAATGACCGGAACGTCCGGCCCGGACGACCGCATCCTGCGCACCACTTCGAACCCGTCGCCGTCCGGCATCATCACGTCCAGCAGCATCAGGTCGGGCCTTGACGCCGCCACGGCGCGCAGCGCTTCCGCGCCGCTCGCCGCGGTCATCACTTCGAATCCGGCAAAGCGGAGCGATCCGGCTAGCAGTTCCAAGATCATTTCCTCGTCCTCGACGACGAGCAGCCTCGCCTCACCCGACCCGTCCCCAGCCGTAGCGCTCATGCATACACGGTGCCTTGGCAACCTCGCTGATCGCTGAAGGACAGCTGAAAGCGGCCTGAAGCCAGCAGGCCCGCCGGGAGCGGCGCGACGGCATCACGTCCGCGGCGGGCTGCCTTGCGGCAACCTTGGCGGCTGGCTTGGCGGGAGCTTGCTGGATCGCGGCCTCGTGATCCGTTTACAGCCTGCGTCGAGCTGCGGCCCAGGTCTCGCGCAGCGTAACCGCAGATCCTGCAGGCATGAGATCGCCTGACTCGCTGCTCAGCTCCAGCGATCCCGGCGAGCCTCGGCCGCCCACCCTGCACCGTGCGCCGGTCGAGATCGTCATCCCCGTCCGCAACGAGGAGCACGATCTGGCCTCCAGCGTCCGGCGGCTGCACGCCTTCCTTCGCGATCAGTTCCCGATCAGCACCCGGATCACCATCGCGGACAACGGAAGTACCGACGGCACCTGGGCGCAAGCCCTGGCCCTGCAGGCCGAACTGGCTGCGGTCCAGGCCGTCCGGCTGGAGCGGCCGGGCCGCGGCGGCGCACTGCGCGCTGTCTGGTCCGCCAGCTGACGCCCAGTGCGGGTTCAAGGCGATCCGCGCGGACGCGGCCCGGCAGCTGCTGCCCCTTACCGCCGACTACGGCTGGTTCTTCGACACCGAGCTGCTGGTGCTGGCCGAGCGAGCCGGGCTGCGGATCCATGAGGTGCCGGTGGACTGGATCGACGATCCGGACTCCCGGGTCAAGGTGGTCAGCACCGCCCTGGGCGACATCCGGGGCATCATCGGCCTCGGCACCGGGCTGGCCCGGGGCACGATCCGCGTGCCGCTGCTCCGCAGCCTGTCACCACCGGGATGGCCGGAACAAGGCCAGCCCGCCGGCGGCAGCCGACGCGGCGAGATCACCAGCCAGCTGGCGCGGTTCTTCGTGGTAGGCGTGGCCAGCACGCTGGCCTTCGTCGTGCTCTACCTGCTCCTGCGGCAGGCTATGAGCGCACAGGCGGCGAATGCGGTCAGCCTGCTAGTGACCGCGATCGCCAACACGGCAGTCAACCGGAGGTTCACCTTCGGCATCCGGGGCCGGGCCCAGGCCGCCCGCCACCAGCTGCGCGGACTGATCGCGTCCGGCATCGGGCTCGCCCTCACCTCCGGGGCGCTCGCCGCCCTGTACGCGGTCACCGCCCAGCCAGGCCGGGCCACCGAGGTGGCCGTGCTGGTCGCGGCCAATCTGGTTGCCACCGTGGTCAGGTTCGCCCTCTACCGGACGTGGGTGTTCCGGGGGAACAATACCGATGGGAGCTCCCGGTGACAGCCATCACGACCGAGCCGCCGTTCGCGCACGGCGGCCACGGCCAGCCGCGTGGCCGGATAGCCCGGCTGCTACGCGGGCCAGAGGATCCAGCGTGGGCGCGGCCTGCCCTGCTGGCCCTGCTCGCGGCGACGGCCGTGCTCTACCTGGCCGGCTTGAGCCGCGACGGCTGGGCCAACGCCTTCTACGCTGCCGCCGTCCAGGCCGGCACCAAGAGCTGGAAGGCATTCTTCTTCGGGTCCTTCGACGCGGCGAATTTCATCACCGTCGACAAGCCTCCGGCCTCGCTGTGGGTGATGGAAATCTCCGCCCGCATCTTCGGCCTGAACTCCTGGAGCCTGCTGGTGCCGCAGGCGCTGGAGGGCGTGGCCGCCGTCGGGGTCCTCTACGCCACGGTCCGCCGCTGGTTCGGCCCGGCGGCCGGCCTTATCGCCGGGGCGGTGCTGGCCGTCACGCGGGTCGCCACGCTGATGTTCCGGTACGACAACCCCGATGCCCTGCTGCTCCTGCTGCTGGTGCTCGCCGCGTACGGGATTACCCGGGCGCTGGAATCGGGCCGGACCCGCTGGCTCGCCCTGACCGGGGCGCTGCTGGGCTTCGGTTTCCTGACCAAGATGCTGCAGGCCTTCCTGGTGCTGCCGGTGTTCGCGCTGGTCTACCTCATCGCCGGGCCGCCGCGGCTCGGGCGGCGGATCTGGCAGCTGCTCGTGGGCGGGGCCGCCGTGGTGGTAGCCGCGGGCTGGTGGGTGGGGATCGTGATGCTGACCCCGGCCGCTGACCGCCCGTATGTGGCCGGCTCCACCGACAACAACATCCTGCAGCTGACGTTCGGTTACAACGGGCTCGGCAGGCTGACCGGGAACGAGACGGGCTCGGTCGGGCCCACCACCCGGAGCTCGGCGGCGTTCGGCGGACCCGCGGGTATCACCCGGCTGTTCAGCTCCACCATGGGCAGCCAGGCCAGCTGGCTGATCCCGGCTGCGCTGATCGGCCTGGTGGCGCTGCTGTGGCTGTCGCGGCGCTCGCCCCGCACGGACCGGACCCGGGCGGCGGCGCTGGTGTGGGGCGGCTGGCTGGTGCTGACCGGCATCGCCGCGGTGACGCTGTGGCGGATCCGTGAGCGCATGGCCGCCCGGCTGACTCTGACGGCCATGCTGGCGGTGACCGCCGCCTGGGCGTGGGTACTGCTCGGGCGCAGCCCGGGCTGGTACCCGTGGCTGCGGGTGGTGGTGGTCGTGCTCGCCACGCTCGGCGCAGCCGGGTTCATCATGTCCGGGCGGGAAGTGGGCGACCGCCGCGCCCGGGAGCGCGGGTTCGCGGGGCCGATCTTGGTCGGCCAAGGCCGCAGGTTGTTGACGGCGGCTGCGGTGTCGCTGGCGGTGATCGCCGGGCTGGCGGGCCCTCTCGCGTACAGCAGCAGCACCGCTGCCACCGCCTACACCGGCGCGATCCCGGTGGCGGGCCCGGCGGTCGCGGGTGGACTCGGCGGGCCCGGTGCGTTCCTGGGCGCCGGCGGAGCTGGCAAAGGGGGGTTCCCGAGGCCCGGCGAGGGAAGGTTCCCCGGCGGCGCGGGCGGCCGGGGCTTCGGCGGTGGCCTTGGCCGCGACACCCAGGTGAACAGCGCGCTCACCAAGCTGCTCCAGAACAGCGCCGCCGGCTACACTTGGTCGGCGGCCACGGTCGGGGCCGAGAGCGCCGCCCCATTCCAGCTCGCCAGCGGCGACCCGATCATGGCGATCGGCGGCTTCAACGGGACGGACCCGGCGCCCACCCTCGCCCAGTTCGAGAAGCTCGTGTCCGAGCACGAGGTCCACTACTTCGTGGGGCAGAACCAGGCCAGCTTCGGCGGCGGTACCGGCGACGCGGCGCAGATCACCGCCTGGGTGGCAAAGCACTTCACCAGCCAGACCATCGCCGGGATCACCGTCTACAACCTGACCAGCCCAGTCTCGTCATAACCAACCCACTGGCCCAGGCCCCGGGCGACCGCACCCCGTCAGGTCTGCCCGGGGCACAGGCAGGCCGCGCGCAACAAGGGTGTCGGCACCTTCAGGCGGTGGTCTTGCCGAAGTACATCAATTCCCAGAGCGCCGGTGCGGTGACGGTCTCGGCGACGGGGACGCTGCCGATGCGCTCCACCGTGACCTGGCCGGTGAAGCGCATGTACGCGCCGTCGAATCCGGCGATCTGGGCGAGGACGCGCTTGGGCCCCTTGACGGATTCGATCATGCGGGCCTGAACGATCGTGTTCTCGCGGCGGAAGGTGACGCGGTAGTGCTCGCCGCCGTGGGCGGTGGCGTCGTAGTCGTAGACCGTGGTGTCGTCGTCGGCCACGATCTTGCCGTCCTTGGCGAGCATGAAGATCGGCACCTGGGTGTGGCCGTACTTCCGCTCCGCGGTGATGTCCGAGGCGATCACGCAGTAGCCGCCGGCCTCGGCACGCGCCCAGTACCAGTGATGAATCAGCTGCGGCATCGCCGCGTCGCCCCAGTTGTGATCGTGGTAACCGGTGCCGGTCAGCGTCCGGGTGGTCTCCGAACAGGATGTGCCCGGTCTCCGGCCGCCAGGAGGGCAACTGCCCGGTCAGGGTGACGTCCGCGGTCACTGCGTCGAGGTCCACGTGTATGCGGTAGGTGTGCAGGTCCCCGGCGAAGGTGTTCGCGCCCACCCGCACGTCGCAGCGATCCGCGGCGAACGCGAAGTCGTCGTGCTAGCCGGTAGTGGCACGACATTCGCGGGACAGAATTTCATCAGCTGCGGCGCTATCCCGGTTTGGCTCACCCTCACCCTCACCCTCACCCTCACCCTCACGCTTCCGCATAACGATCGGTTACGCTCAGGGTTGTGACCGCGCTGGGGCGTCAAGCCGCCGCGTGGCTGAGGCAACGGTCGCCCACCCGCCGGGTGGCGGCGTGGGTCCTCGCGGTTGCCGGCCCCGCGCTGCTAACGCTCGCGGCACTGCCTTTGCAGTCGTCCCTCGTGCTGGGCGGGTACCTGTTTTCCGCACTGCTGGTGGTCATCGCGGTCGCGGTGATCGGTGGCGTGCGCCCGGCGCTCACCGGGGTCGTGCTCAGCGTCGTGGCGCGAGTGGCCTTCTTCGGTCCCCCCTTTGAAAACCAGGGCGCTGACCTGCGGCCCAACCTTGTCTCGCTGGTTGGGTTCACTGTGGTCGGGGTTGCTGTCGCGATCCTGATCGGCGAGCTCACCCAGCTCGCCGAGGAACAGGCATCGTCTCGGCGGGTCGAGGCGGCGCTGCGCCGGGTGGCGACGCTGGTGGCGCAGGGGGCACCGACGGACGAGCTGTTCGCGGCGGTGACCGAGGAGGTGGGGCGGCTACTCACCGCCGATTTCGCGCGCCTGGCCCGCTATGAGCCCGGCGATTCGCTCAGCGTCGTGGCCGGGTGGGGCAGGACCGGCGACCATTTCCCGATTGGCAGCCGGTGGCCCCTGGCCGGGCAGAACGTGAGCAGTTTCGTGATGCAAACCGGCCGTCCAGCCCGGATCGCTAACTTCGCCGGTGTCTCCGGGCCGCTCGCGGTCGAGGCCCGCGAGCGGGGCATCCGCTATGTGGCGGGGGCGCCAGTCATCGTCCAGGGCGGCCTCTGGGGCGTCATGATCGCGGGCTCGGTCGATGAGTGCCCGCTGCCGCCGGACACCGAGGCGCGTCTCGTCTCGTTCACGGAGCTGGTGGCGACCGCGATCGCGAACGCCGACAGCCGCGCTGGGATCACCCGGCTCGCCGAGGAGCAGGCAGCGCTGCGGCGGGTCGCTACGCTGGTGGCGCGCGGAGCGCCGGCGGACGAGCTGTTCGCCGCGGTTCCCGGGGAGGCCGGGCAGCTGCTTCAGGCCGACCAGATGACCATGCTCCGCTACGAGTCCGACGATACGTCGACCGTCGTCGCCAGCTGGAGAAGAACCGGCGAGGCCCTCCCGCCCGTCGGCGACCGGCAACGTCTCGGGGGGACGAACCTCACCACGATCATCTCGCAGACCCGCCGTCCGGCCCGGATCGACAGCTACGCGGACGCATCCGGCGGGCCCGCTGCGGCCGCCCGCGAAGCCGGCTTCCGCTCAGCGGCCGGAGCGCCGGTCATCGTCCAGGGCCGTCTCTGGGGCGCCATGGTCGCCTGCTCGGTCGATGAGCATCCGTTGCCCCTGGGCACCGAGGCGCGTCTGGCTTCCTTCACGGAGCTGGTGGCGACCGCGATCGCCAACGCCGAGAACCTCGCAGAGCTGACGGCTTCCCGGGCGCGCGTGGTGGCCGCTGCGGACGAGACTCGCCGGCGGATCGAGCGCGACCTGCACGATGGCGCTCAGCAGCGGCTCGTCTCCCTCGGCCTTACCCTGCGAGCCGCGCAGACGGCAGTCCCGCCTCAGCTCGGCGAGCTCGAGGGCGAGCTGGCGCAGGTGGCCAAGGGGCTGGCGAGCGTACTGGAGGACCTGCAGGAGATGGCCCGCGGCATCCATCCCGCGATCCTGGCTCGGGGCGGCCTCGGGCCGGCGCTGAAGACGCTCGCGCGCCGCTGCACGGTTCCGGTCGAGCTCGAGGTGCGGGGTGTGGCGCGGCTACCGGAGCAGGTGGAGGTCGCCGCCTACTATCTGGTCGCCGAAGCGCTGACCAATACGGCCAAGCACGCACAGGCCTCCGTCGTCCACGTCGACGCGGAGGCGGCCGACCAGGTCCTTCGCGTGTGCGTCCGCGACGATGGCTGCGGAGGGGCCGATCCAGTCCGGGGCACCGGCCTGGTCGGGCTCAAGGACCGCGTCGAGGCGCTCGGCGGCACGATCACCGTGCACAGCCCGGCCGGCGCGGGCACATCCCTGCAAGCCGAGTTCCCGCTGGCCGGCTGACAATCGGTGCGGCCTATGAGTCCGGAACCGTGGCCCGGACGGCAGGGGCCGGCGCCGACGCGGGGGCGGACCGCGATCCACCCGACCTGACACGGCTGCGTCAGCTTGGCCGAGGAGCAGGCTGCGCTGCGGCGCGTGGCCACGCTGGTGGCCCGCGGCGCGCGGCCAGCCGAGGTGTTCACCGCGGTCGCCGATGAGCTCGGCCGCCTGATCGGTGCCCAGGCGTCGTTCGTTTCCCGCCTTGATCACCCGGCCGGGGAGGACAGGGAGCCGGAGGGGTACGTCACCGTCGTGACCTCGCGGGATGACTTCCCGCCCGGCACCGAGTCACGCATCGCGGACTTTACCGAGCTCGCTGCCATGGCGATCGCCAACACCCAGGCCGAGCAGGAACTGCACGAACTCGCTGACACCCAGGCGGCGCTGCGGCGCCTGGCCACGCTGGTCGCCCGGGGCGAACCGGCCGAGGCGGTATTCGCGGCGGCGACCAGGGAGGCGCTGCAGTATTTCGGCGGCGGCATCGCCAGGATGATCCGGTATGAGCCGGACGGGACGGCGACGCTGGTCGCCAGGGAGGGCACGACCTACCCCGAGCGGGTAGGGGGGACCCTTCGAGGGGTATCCGGCGACCGGGCTGACCGCGATCGTACGGCGGACCGGCCGACCTGCCCGGGTCGATGACTACCGCGACGTCCCCGGCGGCGAGCGCTTCCTGCGTGAGGGGCTGCGGTCCGCGGTCGGCACGCTCCGGGTGTGCGTGCGAGACGACGGTGTCCTGCGAGCTTCCGGTTTGGCCGGTGCGGCACAACCGGATGCAGGTCCTGGCGAGTAGCCGACGGCGGACGGATGGCATGTGCCGAGGGTCGTGCTCCCGCCGAGGACGTGCTGCTGCGCGAAGGAATGGCAAGCACGCTCGGCCGTTCGGCATTCGACGTTGTGAGCCAGGCGGAGCCACGGCCAGGTTCCTGCTAGCCGGTAGCGGGGTTGGCCGCCTGCCGTGAAGACGGAGCCACGCCTATCCGCGATCGTGAGTGATAAGTAGCCCAGCGCCCCGCGCGCCGGGCCTTCACGCGACATGAGGAGGCTGTGATGGTTACCAGCGGACAGACCGCGGCTGGGGTGACGGTCCCCGATACCAAGCTGGCCCGTGAAGCCACCGAGTTGGTGCGCGAGTCCGCCACCGATCTGGTGTACCACCATTCCCGGCGGGTCTTCTGGTTCGGCAGCTTGCAGGGCCGGAACCTGTGAGTGCCGAAAATCTCATCTACGTTACGCGACCAGGCGATATTCGTGAATCGTGCCGCTGACGCGAGTCCGCCTTCGTACGCGGTACTGCTCGAGAACGACCGGTTGAGGTAGCGGTTTCAGCGGGGCAGCGGCGTCGAGCGAGCGGTGCGGCCGGTGCTGATTATGGTGGGTCTCGTACTGGCGCAGGATCTGCCGCAGATGGTTCTGATTCCAGATGAGGATGCGGTCCAAAAGCTCGCGTCGGCATCCGCCGATCCAGCGTTCGGCTATCGCGTTCATTTGGGGGTCCGGACATTACAGAGCACGGTCCAGATCCCGGCACCGGCGAGGACCGCACTGCATCCCCAGGGCCGCACCAGGTGGGCGATCACAAGATCAAGACCGGTCGTCCAGAACGGGGGCGGCTGCCCTGGACAGCACATGCGATAGCCGCTCGGTCAGGGACACGCGGCTGGGTAGCCGGTGCTCGGGACGATGGCGGCGACCTCTGCGGTGTAGCCTGCCAACGCCCGGCAGATTCGGGACGCGACAGTACCGGGGCTGGTATCCCAAGTCAGCAGGGTACCGTCCGGGGCCGCGCCAACCAGCGTCTGCGTTCCTGGTTCCCAGGCCACGCTGGTCGGGTCGGCGAGGCCGGTGAAGGTCGCCACCAGGGTTGGCGCGGCCGGGTTCCTGGTGTTCCACACCCGGATGCTGTCATCATCGGAAGACGCGGCGAGCATGCCGCCTCCGCTGAACGCGACGGAGACGACCTGCCCGGCGGGACCAGTCAGCGAAGCCACGTTCACCGGGTTCTCCGGATCGCTGATGTTCCACAGCCGCACGGTCCCGCTCGCTGACCCGGTGGCGAGTAGCGTCCCATGGGCGCTGAATGCCACCGTATTGATCGCGTCGAGCGGAAGAGTCGGCGGCGTAATGGGCGTCCACTGACCATCGGGGCCGCGCGCTACCAGCAGGAAAGTCCCGTCGGCTGAGCCTGCCGCGAGCAGTGCCCCGCTGGGGCTGAATGCTATCGAGGTGATCTCGGAGGCCAGATGGCCGTTGATGGGCGTGGGCTGCGAGGCCCCGTGTGGCCAGAGGTACACGATGCCGTCGGAACCGCCGGCGGCCAGGATCGGATCATCGGCGGCTGGACTGTAGGCGACGCTGGTGAGCGGCTGCGGGGCGGTCAGCGTGTCAGCCGTGCGCCCGCTGCCCGTCGACCAAAGCCCTACTTTTTGGTTTCCCAGCGTTGCCGCCACGACGCCACCGTCCGGGCTGAGCGCTAGGGATGGGGGAATGTCACCGCGGGCCGCCGCGCTGACGGCTAGCGGGGCAGGCAAAGCTGCGGACGCATAACTGGCGGCAGTGAGCGGGTTCCACAAACCGATGGCGGTGCCGCTGCCGATAGTCGCTATGGGCAGACGCGGGCCGGCGGCGGTCGCCACCGCGGCAATGCTGCTTGTGCCCGGTTGGGGTGGGGTTGTGACATTCCAGAACCCCACCGTCGGATCGGCCTCGACGCTGGCGATGGTCTGCCCGTTGCGGCTGAACGCCAGCCCGGTCACCCGGCTCGACGGGCCGGTCAGCGCACCGATCTGGGCCCTGGTATCGATGTCCCACAGCCTCACCACACCGTCCCCCCCGCCGCTGGCCAGCAGCGCGCCCTGCGGGCTGAAGGCGAGCGCGTCGACCGGTTGAGTGCCGCTGCCAGGCAAGGAGCCAAGGCGCGCGCCGGTCCGCCCATTCCACAAGCGGATAGCGCCGTCATCGTCGGCCGAGGCGAGCAGGGCGGAATCGGGACTGAACGCAACCGCCCTGACTGGCCCGCTGTGCCCGGTCAGCTTGACCAGCCTTGGGTTCCCGCGGACATTCCACAGGCGCACCGTTCGGTCGGAGCACCCGGCGGCAAGCTGGGTGCCGTCCGGGCTGAACGCTATCGCATTGATCGTGACCCCGTTCTCCGCGGTCCCCGCCTGGAACGTCGAGATCTGACGACCGTGCAGATCCCACAGCGTGACGACACCGCTGATGCCCGCCGTCGCGATCAGGTTCCCGTCAGGTTGAAAGGCGACGGTGTTGACGCTCAACCCGTTGGCGGTGCCCAGCGTAGCGACCGGCTTCCAGGTCTTTACGTCCCAGACGATGGTGGTCCCGTCTTGTTCGGCGCCCGCGAGCAACGTCCCAGATGGATTGAAGGCCGCGGCATAAAACGGCGACCCGCCCCGCAGCGTGACCGCCCGCTGCTGGGTCGTCACCAGGAACACTGTCATCGCGTCCTGTCCCGCGACCGCGAGCAGCGGTGCGGCAGTGTCGAACGCGACCGCGCTCCCCGCTCCCGCTGGGTTGCTGAGGGTGGACGTAAAGAAGTCTTCCTGCGCGGACAGCAGCCCGTTGTCCGCGGTCGCGCCGCCGACCCGGTAGGCCTCGACATCAAGCAGCAGCGACAGCACCGGGTCATTGGCGCTCTGGTTCGCGGATTCGATCAGTTGCGACGTCTCGGCGCGGGATTGCGCGAGGGTCAGGTTCCTGCTGTCGGCCGCGCGAACCTGCAAGACGATCACCGAGGCGATGACCACCGTGGCGATGACAGCGGTCACGCTGGCGATGCGGAAACGCTGCCGGACGCTGGCCCGTGCCCGCTGGCGGCACGCGGCGCTCAGGAATTCCTCGGCGGGCTCGCCGAGCCCGCCGAGCCCGGCCGCCCGTGCGCTGGCAACCTTGTCCTCGATGCTGGCTAGCGCGATCCCGCGAGGCAGCAGGCTGGCGTCCTTATCCTTCGCAGCCCACTCCCGTGCCTGCCCGGCCACCCGCTGTGCCTCCCGGCGCCAGTCGCGCTCCTCCGCCAGCCATTGGGCCAGGGTGGGCCAGTGGCGCAGCAGTGCCTCATGCGCTATCTGCACTCCGCCCTTGTCCTCGGTGAGCAGCCGCGCGTTCACGAGCCGGTCAAGCAGGGCGTCGGCGCGTTTGCTGTCCTCGGCCGGGAGTTCCTTGCGTAGCGCCTCGCGGCTCATGTGCCGCCTGGCGTCCTCGGTGAAATCGGCCGCCGCAACCAGGTGGTACACGAGCAGCTGCCGCAGCGTCTGTCGTTCCTTCTCATTCAGTGACTGGAGCAGGCTCTCCGCCGTGTTGGCGAGGGCGTCTTGAACTCGCCCGGCCTTCTGGTACGCCGCGATCGTGAGTTCCCGGCCGTCACGGGCCTTCCATGTCTCGAGCAGCGCGTGCGCGAGCAGCGGAAGCCTGCCCGGGTCGTACGTCAGCAACCCGCCCGTGGCCCGCGATTCCACTGCCCCGATATCCCCGAGCATCGCAGGGACCAGGCCGGGTTGTACGGTGAGGTCCGCCCGGCGGGCCGGCGATTCGATCGCGTCCCGGAGTTCGTCGGCGGTCATCGGACCGACGGTGACCCACCTGTTGATGGCCGGTCGCAAGTCCTGATACGCGGTGCACTGCTCCATGAAGGCGATCTGCACGCCGATGACGACAAGGCCGGCCGGCGGCTCGTCACGGCTGCCGCGCGTGATCGCGCATAGGGCGTCGATGAACACATCGCGTTCTTCGTCGTCGTGGCACCGGGTGAAGACCTCCTCGAACTGATCGATGAGGAGGATCAGCCGGCGCTGTCCGGTGTCCGGCCCGCCGCTGATGCCACCGGTCGGGTCAGTCCCGGTCGGCACGATTCCGCTGCGGTGCCGCTCCTCCTGGGACAGCAGTCCCTGGCGGACGATCATGGCGGCCCTGGCCGGGTCCGTCATGAGCTGGTCGTAGACATCTGAGCCAATGAGTCCCGCCAGATCGCCCAGCTGCACCGATAGCTGCTCAAGCGGGCGGCTGTCCGGCCGCATGGCCCGAACCGGCCAGTCGGCGGATCCAGGCTCGGCGAGCCCGCCTGCCCGCAGGTCCGGGATCAGGCCCGCCCGCAGGACCGAGGACTTGCCGGCCCCGGACACGCCCGCGACCATCAGCGGCGTGCTGCCGTAGATCCGCTCGTCAAGGGCGTTGAGCAGCTCGACGACGAGGGCGTTCCGGCCGAAGAACCAGCCGGCGTCGCGTTCCTCGAAAGGGGCAAGCCCGGGATAGGGGCATGGGCCGTCCACGGGGGAGGAATCAGCGGCCAGGACGGCTTCGCCGTCCTCGACGGCCGGGAGCCGTCGCGTGAGCTCACGGCGCAGCAGGCGAATTTCGAGTAGTTCCCGGCTATGCAGCTCATAGGTGTCCCGCTGGCTGGACTGGAGCCCGGTGAAGACGCCGCGCAGCGAGTCGAGCTGGCTGAGCACGACCGCCTGGAAAGAGCGCTGCTGCGAGAGCGCGTGGACGAGGTGGCTGAGCAGCCCGGCATCATCGCTCTCGGCCGCCGCTTGCAGTAGCGTGTCTACGCCATTGACGTCGAGCACGAGGTCATTGATCACCGCCTGGGTCTGCGCTGAGCTCGCGCCGCTGAGGCCTTCCTCGAACACGGCGCGCAGCAGTTCCCGCAGCCTGTCCTCGGTGATCGTCGGCGTTTCCGGCCGGTCGCCCGGCCGGCCGGCGAATTGCTGGACGATCGCGGCCAGGTAGCCAGCGCCCGCGCCGCCGAACTGAGCGAGCAGCGCCTGCACCGCCGCCGGATCGGCGGCGGTCGTGACCAGCGGCACCAGGATCGGGGCGAAGGCCGCGGCGGTCATCCCGGTGAGGATCGCCCGCGGTGTCATGTGCCGCAGCCCCGCTGCGTTGCGCGTTACCCAGCCGCGGATCCCCGCGTGCGCCTGAACACGGGCCAGCTCACCCGGCGGACCACCGCCGGACTCATCGGGGGCCAGGACAGGTCACCTCCCGCCGCCGGGCACGCCTGGACAGCTCAGCCCGCCGGTCACCGCGGAGTCAAGGGCGCGGGCGGCATGCAGCAGGTCCAGGCACGCGTCCGCCGCCGACTTGGGCGTATGCAGCGCGGCGTTGACCTGGTCGTGGATGACCTTGGTGAGCTGTGGGTAGTTGCCGGTCATCGCGGGCCGGAGGACAACGCGGGTGCTGGCCGCCGCCGCCAGGACCGGGTTCCGGCTGATGACGGCGGGGTCGTTCCGGACGCTCGCGTTAGCCGGGATCTTCGAGTACTGGGTAGCGAGGATCCACTGCGCCTGCCATCCTGCCATCCACTTGACGAATGTCAGCGCCGCGGGCAGGTTCCGCGTCCGGGGATTGATGAACAGTCCCCAGCCGCCCAGTGTTGACCAGCCGACGCCGGACTGTCCCTGGAAAGCCGGTGGTGCCTCGACGCCAACCTGATCCGGGCGCAGCGCGTTCGGCCCGCTGGTCGCGTTGGCGTAGGCGGAGTCCCAGCCGCGCATGAACGCCGCGTGCCCGGTGTCGAAGACGCTGTCGGTGTCCGTCTCCTCGAAGGTATCCACGGTTGCCGGGGATATTCCCTGCCCGATCAGCCCCTGCATGAATTGGAGCGCCTTTTGCGCCTGCGCGGAATCGAGTTCAGTGGCGGGGCTGGCCCCCGGCGGCAACCCGCCGAAGGCATCCGCGAGGAACTCATACCAGTCGCAGGTCAGTCCCTCGTAGTTGTCCCCCTGCCAGACGAACTGATGCGGCAGGCCCCTGCTCTTGAGCACCAGCGCGTCATGTTCCAGCTCTTCCCACGTACGCGGTGGCGCGAGGTGGGCTTTGGCGAGCAGGTCCTTGCGGTAATACAGGAATCCCTCGT
>OCZT010001711.1_pt1 | contig 22688 bp, 20 predicted proteins | sample 1539031 | NCBI WGS metagenome assembly OCZT01 (sample SAMEA3539308, study PRJEB22396) | soil metagenome | biome: tundra; feature: field; material: soil | place: USA | collected 2010-05 | depth 0.15 m | reverse complement strand
AGGAGGGCTCGGAGGGGGAGGAAGAGCAGCCAAAGCATCCGGCAGGATACCAGCGGCCAATGGCTCCACCAGCCCAGCCTCGTATTCAGATCCCATTTTGCCGTCCTACACCAGCCCTGGGGATCGATCCTGAATATCGGTCGGGGTTGTCCGGCATCCGTGAAAACGTTGAAGTCGGACAGCCAGGGCGACCTGGCGTTCGACTTCACAAAGCTATATATGCCAAAGATCCCTTTGCCGCCCACTTGCGTGGAGGCGACTGCGAGGAACCGCGCTGGATACCCGCTCTGGTGAGGGACGGCCACTTGGACAATCGAGAATGGCTCGGCGGCTTCCAGCGGCGCTGGGTTGGCGAATGCCGCCTGATCCGTCTCGAGAGCTGGCCCCGTCTCACTAGCCTCGAGCAGGGTGCGATCGTGAGTTTTCACCGCCGTCATCTCGTTCTGAATCACCTTCTGCGCCTCTACCGCGGCCGCGGCCGGCGTAACCGAGGGACCGACGAGCGCCTCCGGGAGGGTAATAAGGCCAAACCGAGAGGCCGCCAAGACGCCGACCCAGACAAGTCCCGCTAGCAAGACCAGCCGGGCCAGGCGCAGAACCTGTCGCAACGCCCGGAAATACGATTTCACCCGCCGTACTCTGTGGGCGGTTCCTCAACGAATCCTCAACTCTTCATCAAGGGAGAGATGAACGTCTGAACGTCGGGGCTTCGCCACATAACTAGCGATAGCTGAAGAAGGCCCACCAGCTGGCCGGGCTGCCACTCTGAATTGAATCGCGCCGGGAATCCCGGAACATCGGCTGGGGCCTGACGACCGAGGAGCGAGCAACGGGCTCGAAGCGCTCTCCCCTACTCGCGTGGATTCCAGGTCCCCTGGGCCACGTCTGGCACGAAACGCTCCAGGTCAACTGGCCACGTCACGGTTGCACCTGACTGCGCGGAGAGGTAGGCCGCCATGAGCAACTCCACTACCTGCAATCCGTTGGCGAGGGACTCGAGCGGCTGCTCGCCGCGCAGGAAGTGCCTTGCCAGCGCGGCGTTTTCGGCGGTGTAGCCGTAGGTTGCCGACTCATCTGCCACCAGCGGCATCAGTCCCTGCTCCGCATTCTGCTTCTCGAGCATGTCCTCGCCCCGCGCCTGTTCCAGCTCACGGGAGAGGAAGATGGACGACTCGGTGTTTAGCGTGTTCGAGGACATGGAATACTCGGGACCGAGTAACTCGAAGGAGAGGCGCAGGCCCGGTCCGACGAAACTCCACGAAGTGGTCGCCTCCACGATGACAGGCTCACCGTCGCCGTTTTCGAAGACGTAGGTCGCGCTCGCGTAGTCTTCCGAGGGCTGCTTGGTGTAGTCGACGACGCCCGGGTACGACTCCTGCAGCTTGCGCGCGTAGCGCTCGCGACCCCACTTCAGCGACGCAATCGTAGCCTTGACCGAAACCGGCCTCAGCCAGGTCGAGGGGTCCCGTCCTGGAGGGGTCAGCAAGAAGCGCCCCGCCTCCACGGAGTGGCACATCATGTCGTTAAGCACGCCGCCGCCCTCGCTCGCGCCATTCCAGAACCATGTCGCGTGCGGGCCAGAGTGCTCTTCCGCACATCGTGCGAGGTACGGGCTGCCGGCAAGCGCTGCGCCGCGCGACCAGATGAGCTCATGTGCCCTGCGGATCCCGGGAGAGTACACCTGGTTCTCCAGGTAGCCGTGCAGGAGCCCCGCTTTCTCCACCATCTCGAGCACCTCGCGAGCCTCGGTCACGGTGCGGCCAAGGGGCTTCTCGATCGCGATCGCGCTCAGGGACGCCCGTCCAGAGGCGACCTCTTCTGAGATCGCGCGCACGACCTCCAGGCGAGTGTCGTTAGGGGTGAGTACCCAGACTGCCTCGACACGGGGGTCTCGGACAAGGGCCGCGACATCCTCGTATGCCTTGACGGCGGTACCGACCCCGGTCTCCTCGACGTACCGCGCCAGCTCCGACGCGCTCTTAAGGGCCAGCGACGACACCGCGACAATATCGGCATCGCGCACACCCTGCCAGGACCTTGCGTGGAAGTGCCCGATAAAACCGGCGCCGACAAGTCCGACTCCGAGCGTTCTGCGCTCAACCATTACTTCCCCTTCCCTTCAGGCAACCGAAGTCTAGGTCCTGAGCCGTTTCTGCCGGCCGTAGAGCGCCAGCAGCATCACGAGCACGACTCCGTTGACGATGATCCGGGTTGCATTGGGCATGTTCAGTGTGGTCAGCAGGCTTTCGAGCACGGTCAGAACGATTGCGCCAACCGCCGAGCCCAGGTACCCGCCCATGCCACCCGAAATGAGCGTCCCGCCGACCACGACAGCGGCCACCGACGGCAGCGTGTACTGGTCGGCGAGGTTCAGGAACACTGACTCGGTATAGCCGAGCAGCAGCAGACCGCCAAGGCCGGCGAAAACACTGGAGACGACATACGCGCCGAGCACGGTTCGTTTCACACTGATGCCGGAGAGGTTCGCCGCGACGCGGTTGCTGCCGACCGCGTACAGGTTCCAGCCGGGCACGGTGCGCCGAAGCAGCAGGGTGATCACGATCACCAGCAGAAGCCAGATAAAGAGAACGCCAGGGATCGAGAAGAGCACCCGGCCGTTGACGAGACTGGTCAGCGCCGGCGCCGCACGACCGGCGGCCGTCCCGCCGGTATAGGCGAGGATCAAGCCCTGGACGACGCCCAGCATCCCGAGGGTCATCACGAATGGCGGGATCCTGAGGTAGATGATGCCGAGCCCATTGGCCAGCCCGATGATCGCCGCGATCCCCAGCGGGATGACCATCCCCGCCACGATGTTCGCATCATGGCCATCCATCACGCGCGAACCGATGATGGCTGCAAACGTCGCCACCTTGCCAACGCTCAGGTCGATGCCCTCTCCGCCGGAGAGGATGACGATCGTCTGCCCAATCGCGATCACGCCCAGGAACGAGGCGACTCGCAACATGTTTATCACCTGGCCGTACCCCGCGAACCCGGGGGAGACCATCTGTCCGACACCGATAAGCGCGATCGCAATGGCCGACACAATGACGATTGGATTGGGCGCAACTGCCCTCCATCGCGGCGAGGTCAAGCCGGTGACTGTGCTCATCGCCTCGCCCCCTTCCCCGGGCTGAGCACCGATAGTGCGAGCGCGCAGATAATGACCAGGCCATAGGCAAGCTGCCGGTACGTGGTCGGGACCTCGAAAAAGAACAGCACATTCGAAGCGATCGCAAGCACGATCGCACCGACTACCGCCCCGATGGCCCCGCCGCGCCCGCCGCGCAGCGCGACGCCACCCACCACGACCGCGGCGATCGAGTCCAGCGCGATAGACGCGCCAACGAACGGGTCGCCGGAGCCAGCGTTGGCCAGCAGGGACATGGCCGCCAGCCCGCTGAACGCGCCGGCGAGCACGTAACTGGCCGCCCGCACGCGCGTGACCGGCACCAGCGAAGCGAATGCCGCGGCTGGATCCCCGCCGACGGCGTAGATGTGTCGCATCAACCTGGTTCGTGTGAGCAGTAGCCACAGTGCAACGGCGATCACGACGGCGAGCACCGTCACGGGGACGCCGGCAACGTCCATCCGGTAGGCATCGGTCATGAACGCTGGCACACTTCCGCCCGGCTTGGGCAGCACGACGAGCGTCAGCCCGGAGAAGATGGACGCAGTCGCCAGCGTCGCGATCAGCGGCTGCAAGCGCAGAACGGACACGATTAGCCCATTGGCAAGACCGCAGGCTGCGCCGGCTCCGACGGCCGTAAGAAATCCGAGCCAGATGTGGTCGCCCCGACCGCCCATGATGGTCACGGCCAACACGCTCGAGAGCGCGACGATCGCGCCCAGCGACAGGTCAAGACCGCCTCCGACGACCACGATGGTCTGCGCGATGGCGACGAGCACGAGCGGCACGAAGGTCGCGAAGTTCGAGGTGATGGAGTACCGGGTGAAGAACGTCGGTTGCAGGATCGCGTTGAGCGCAATGGCGATCGCCAGGAGCATCCAGGTCGTGAGTGCCTGCAGCCGCATGTCGAGGACGCGGTCCCACAAGCTCCTGAGTGGCGCCGACTTGTCGACGGTTGCAGTGTCAGCGCGCACCGGGGGGTCCCGATGGTGCTCGGATGTCACGGTCGATGGCTTGGTGGTCGGCGGTGCCGATCAACATCGCCGACGAAAGCAGGGAATCGTAGCTAACCTGCTCCCCGGAGAGCTCGCGGCGGATGGTGCCCTCGTACAACACAAGTACCCGATCCGCGATGGCGGCCAATTCCCGGTCATCGCTGGAGTTGAAGACCACCGTGGCCCCGGCGGTGGTCATTTGCCGGATGATGCCGTAGATCTCGGCCTTCGCCGAGATGTCGACGCCCTTGGTCGGGTCATCAAGGAGGATGATTGTGGGCTCATCGAGCAACCACTTCGCGATGATCACCTTCTGCTGGTTGCCACCGGAGAGCGCGGAGACCGGGTCACCCAGTGCGCCGATCGTGATGCGCAACCGGTCCACCATCTTCTGTGCGGCGGTGCGCTCGCGACGGGGTGAGAGGACGAATCCGAGCCAGGCTCGGGCAGCAAGGCTGACGATCGAGATGTTCTCCTGAATCGAGCGCTGGGCGAACATGCCCTGGGTGCCACGATCACCAGGAACGAGTGCGAATCCCGCCATCGCCGCGTCACGGCAAGAGCGGATGCGACGCTGCTGTCCCCTTACGCGCACGGCTCCCGAGTGCGCTTTCAGTGCGCCAAAGAGGGTGAGCAGGAGTTCGGACTGACCCTGGCCTTGCATCCCGCCAAGACCGACGACCTCACCGGCCCGGGCTGTGAAACTGACGTCGTGAATAGCACCGCCGCTCAACCCGACAACCTCCAGCAGCACGGCCGAGCCGGCTGGGAGCGAGGTGTTCTTAGCCGCCAACGCCGCGATCTCCCCGACCATGAGACGAACGAGGTTCGCCTCGGTTGTTGACGCGATCGGAACGGTTGCGACCGTCTCACCAGAGCGCAGGATGGTGGCGCGGGTGCAGATCTCCATGATCTCGTTCAGGCGGTGCGAGACGAAGACGACCGAGGTGCCCTCGCGGCAGATCTCGCGCACGATCTCAAAGACCAGCCCCACCTGGTCACGATGCAGCGATGCCGTCGCTTCGTCGAGCACCAGGATGCGCGGCCGCTTCAGAATGGCCTTCGCGATCTCGATCACCTGCTGCTCGCCCGTTGAGAGGTCGGCTACCTTGGTTCGCGCGTTCACGCCTCGACCAAGCGCCGGGGCAAAGCGGTCGAGCACCGCCGCGACCGACGACCGCGCTGGCGCCGTGCTCAGGAACCCGGCCCGGGTACGTTCGACACCCAGAATCAGATTCTGCCCCACGGTGAGTTCGGGAATGAGTGAGAGCTGCTGATAGACGGCGGCGATGCCGTGCCGGTGGGCATCCATTGGACTCCCGATACTGATCGGTTTCCCGTCGAAGACGATCGTCGCGCTGTCGGGCTCGACGGTGCCGGCCAGCACCTTGTTGAGGGTCGACTTACCGGATCCGTTGGGTCCGACCAGGCCGTGCACCTCCCCCGCGTCGAGGGAGAGAGATGCGCCGACGAGCGCGCGTACGCCGCCATAGTGCTTCACAACGTCGGTCATCTCAAGGACGGGCACGTCGAACACCTGCATTTTCGTCGTGAGCGAGGTCCGGCCGGACCCCGATGTCATGGATCGTGTGGCGGGGTGCCGACGCACGGCACCCCACCGCAATAAGGTTACGAGAAGTACTTCGCGACGGCGTCCTTGGTCAGGACGGAGTCCAGGACGTAAGAGTCCGGCTTGTCCTTGACACTGGCCCATGTCGCGGCCAAATTGGTGTTGTCGATCGTCGGCTCGAGCGGAAGCACGACGCTGTGACCGTCGGTGAGCTTTGCCGGGTCAATCTTCTTACCCTGCAGTTCGCCGATCGCAAAATGGAGCGCGGTCGCGCCTGTTCCAGGCGGGTTTACGACACCAACGCTGGAGAACTTCGGCTGCAGGTCGTTCCACGTGCGCATGAAGCCGTTGCGGGCCTCACCCGTGACAAAGACCTTGTCGATCTTGCCCGCAGCCTGGGTGGCCTTGAACACACCCTGTGCCATGCCGTCCTGCGTCCAGACACCCTGGATGTTCGGGTAGGTGGCGAGCAGGTTGCTCATGACGGTTTGGCCCTTGGCCTGGTCCCACCCGCCGTCCGCGGTCGTCAACACAACAACACCAGCCTTGTCGAAGATGGCTTTCGCTGCGGACCAGCGGGCCTCATTGGCAGGGTTGCCGGAGATGCCGTTCACAGCGACGATCTTGCCGCCCTTGGCCACCTTGCCGGCGAGCCAGTTGGCGCTCTGGGCCGCCCACGCACCCTGGTCGATGCCCACGTTGGTGACGTTAGGGGCGGTGACTGCCTGGTCGATCGCATAGACCTTGATGCCCTGGTCGGTGGCTTCCTTGAAGACCGCGTTGAGCGCCGTCGCTGAGTTGGGGTCGACGATTATCACGTTGACCCGCTTGTTGATCAGGTTCCGGATCTGCTGGATCTGACCGTTGACGTCGGCGTCGGCGTTCTCAAGAACAAGAGTCGAGGTGAGCCCCGCCGTTTTGTACTCGTCGAAAGTCGTCTGGATGTCGCTGATCATCTGGGTGCGGTACTCGCTACCCACGAATGCATTGCTCACTCCGATGCTGAACGGGCCGCTCTTGGTGTTGCTACCCGCTGTCGGGGTCGAGCCGCTGCCGCATCCGGTTAGTGCGATTCCAGCCGCTGCGGCAAAGGCCAGCACGGCACGGGTTCTTAGTCTCATGACAATCCTCCTGGATTGGCGATTTTTGGCTCGTGGTTGCTATGGGCGTTGGAAGCACACCCTTCGCTAGCGTCGCTCGAATCGCCCACCTGGGGTAGGGCCAGAGGTCCCGCGCTGCTTAGGGCCATGCAGCGGCGGCGCTGCCGGCGCCTGGGAATCTCTCAGCTAGAGCCCTTGCCAGGGAGGCTTGTGAAGCCAGGCGTGCTTGTAGTACGCCAGGTTGGCGAGCTTGCTCGCGGCCGCCTCGTCGACGACGACGGTGACGTGCGGGTGGAATTGGATCGCGGAGCCGGGCTGGCTGGCCGTGATCGGCCCCTCGATCGCGGCCGCAATGGCATCGGCCTTGCTTTCACCGAAGGCCAGGACCACGAGGTGTCGCGCGCGCAGGATGGTGCGGATGCCCTGGGTGATGCAATGCAGAGGCACGTCACCCGGTGAATCGAAGAATCGAGCATTGTCGGCCCTGGTCTTCTCGGTCAGGGTCTTGATGCGGGTGATCGAACCAAACGACGAGCCCGGCTCATTGAACCCCAGGTGCCCGGTGCGGCCGATGCCGAGAATCTGAACGTCGACTCCCCCCGACTCGAGAAGAGCCTGCTCGTAGTTGAGCGCTGCGGTCTGGATGCCGGCCAGGTCCCCGTCTGGCACATGGACGTTCGTCGGGGTGAGGCCGAGCGGCTCCACGACCTCGCGTGTAATGACGGACCGGTAGCTCCCTGGATGTCCGGCCGGCAGTCCGACGTACTCGTCGAGCGCAAAGCCCCGCACCCTGGAGACGTCGACCAGGTTATCGGCCAATGTTCGGGCCAGAGCGCGGTAGATCGGCAATGCTGTCAAACCGGTCGCGAGGCCGAGTACGGCGTCGGGCTTGGCAGCGATCAGGGCAACAATCGATCTCGCAACGAGCTCCCCCGCCGCAGACTCATTTTCGACGACGACTACTTCGGCCAACGGGACCACTGTAACCGGGACGGCACCGATCACCGCCCCAGTTGCGCGACCGAATCCATAACCGGTCAGCTTTGCCGCTGTCGCAGCGGCCCTGCGTGGCAGGGGCTTTCGTACCGATCAAGCCACCGGACGGTTCGTGGGAGTGGACGTGTACACGAAGGGGGCGCCGACATCAGATCCGTCGCCAGAATCGGCTGTCCAGGTGGGTATCGCCGGGACCTAGCTCGGTTTCCCTCGACCGAGGTCGGCTCCTCCAGAGCGCACGTTCCACTCCCTCCTTCAGTTGGGTACCGCCGGCGCTCAGTGTAGGCACGTTGAGCGACAGGTGCGAGTCAGAGGGGGATCAGGCGCTGCGCAGTAACAAGGGTCGAGCGGTTGGGCTGACGCACCACCCTCAGAGCCATCAGTGTCCGCAGAATATCCGCCTGTTGGTCTGACCTGAAGGGGGGCAATATCCCATCCGCATCTCACGCCGCTCGCGCGTAGACGTGGTGGAGGCCTCCCAATACCGGTTGTCGGACCACCGTTCCATCGCGACTCGGGCTTCGAGGCAGCGGGCTCTGGAGAACGAGGCTCCGGTGTGGGCGATCGGTGTTGTAGTAATTGATGTACTCGGCGTTGCCAAAGCCAGGCCGCTTGACATAGGAGATTCGCATGAGCCGGCGGCCGCGCGTTGAGTAGGGGCAGGCGCCTGGTCTACCGGGCCAGGCGCCTGCGCACTGCAACCGTCGCGACCACCCCAACCGCCGCGAGCAGCAGGCCAAGCCCGATCGGCGCGAGGGGTATTGACGGCGGGGCGGATCCGCCCGCCGCCGGCAGGCCGGGCGTGGGCGACGCCGTCACCGCCGCGGCCACGAACTCGAAGGCGCCGATGTCGCAGGCGCCGTCGACCTTGCGCTGCATACCACGCTCATCCGTGGCAGGACATGCGACAGGGTCGGCCGTGTCGACGGCCGGGCTGTTGGCGGGCAAGCTTTGGGTCTGGAGCGACCCCGGCGGGTTGGTGCTCAACGCGCCCAGGAGCGGGTCCGCATGGATGTCGCTGGCCTGCGCGAAAGCACAGCTGTTCCCTAGCTCCAAGCTGTGACCCATGCTGGATGTGATGCCTCCGCTGCCATGGCAGTTGTCCGGGGTGTTCCCGGACGCGATCGTGTTGGTCACGAAGGCGATGCTGTAGAGGTCGACGTCGAAGCCGCCGCCGAGATTGGCCGTGTTGTTCGCGACCGTGATGTTGGTGGCGTGGAGCTGCGCGCCGCCGGTCAGCAGGACGCCGCCACCATTCGCGGTGGCGGAATTACCGCTGATCGTCACGTTGGTGAAGTTGTAGGCGCCGGCGCCATCGATTTCGACGCCGCCGCCCGACGAGTTGGTCCCATTGATATGGTTGCCGCTGATCGTCACGCGGTTCAGCGTTATGCCGTTGCCGACACCCTGACCGGAAGAGCTGTGAATCCCAGCGCCGAGCAAGTTGTTGCCAGTGGTCGTGTTGTTCGTGATTGCGGAGTCGATGAGGGTGAGGTTGGCGCCGCCGTTCTCGATCGCGCCGCCGCTGACGCTCGTCTGGTTGGCGGTCAGCAAGGAGTTGGTGATCGTCAGGGTGCCGGTGTCGTCGATGGCCCCGCCGCTGGAGGCGCTACCGTGCTGCAGGGTGAGGCCGGAGATGCTCACGGTGGGTCCGCCTGTGGTCTTGAAGATGCCGCTGGCGTTATTGCCGTCGACCACGATCGCGGACGGGGTCGGCCCTCCGGTGATTGTCAGGTTCTGAGCGGGTGAGTTTGTGATTGTGATGCGGCCGTTGGTCAGTGTGATGGTGCTGGGATTGGGCAGGTTGAACAGGATCTCGTTGGGGCCACCGGCGTTGTTGAAGCGCTCGATCGCGGAGCGCAGGGTGATCTTGCCGCCGGCGGTCAGGCAGCTGACGCCGGGAGCCACCGCTGGTGCGTCCCCGGTGTCGTCGACGACGCAGCCCAGCGCGTGCGCGGTTCGGACCCCGCCCACCAGGAGCGTCACCGCCGTCACGAACACCGCCAGCAGCAGGGCAAGCAGGGGGGGCGCAAGGTTACCTCGAATCCTGATATCCATATCGCTTCCTCTCAAACCGTTCCAGGCGGACCGTGTCTGTGCCGAGGATAGGGGCTGCTAGGGCCGTCGTCAACCGCCGCGCCCCGTTACGATGGCCAGCACAGACTCAGATTCTCCTTCCTCGGGCCCTACCCTGATGAGCCGCTGGCCGCCCGCAATCTGGGACGCTACAAGCGCGATCAGCCACTACGGCGCGCCCACGCGGCTAGCAGGTCCTCTTTTTGGTGGTGCACGTAGCGGTTAACCTGGTCAACGGTGGTGTGGCCGAGGGCCCTTTGCAAGGCCATCACATCAACGCCATCAAGCCAGCGCCCCGGTGGCGAACGTATGCCTGAACACGGGGCGAAATCCGGGAACGTGACCCTCACTGCTGGCGCGAGGGCCCGATGCCTCCACCGCGGCGGAATGCGCCGCAGGATCCCAACCAGCCCCTCCTCCCAGACGCCCGCGTCGGTGGGCATGTGCATATGTTCCGCGTATTCATGGCACGCCTCCAGCAGACTCTCCCTGTCCGGGGCCGTCCGCATGCGCTCCAACTGCTGCCGGTCCTGGGGGGTTTCGGGACGGTGCATGTAGAGCGCATCGGCCACCGCCAACGCACGCATCAACTCCAGGTCGGGCTCGGGCACCGGCCGGATCTGATCGGTCACCGGCTGAGCCCAGGTCCAGGGTACGGCGGGCCGAGGTCGCCGAGCCGCAGGTGGCCGATGAGCCGCTTGATGCGCGCCACGTTGCAGGCGTAGGCCTGGGCCGTGCTGGGCCGAAGCGTGCCGTCGGTGAAGGCCAGCCACCAGTCGAGGTAGTCGGCGAGGGTCATCCCGGCGGCCTGGTCGGGCCGATCTCCGATGGCCAGGCGCTGCTTGGCGTCCCGGCGTCGGATGGCCTCGGCCTGGGTGGTGGCATACACGCTGCGACTGCGACCGAGCCGGTCGACGTAGGTTGCCACCCAGCGCCGGTCGCCGCCCCGCTGGTAGACGGAGCCGAGCCCGCGGGGACCTCGCCCGCCGAGGACCGGACGCCGACTCATCGCCGTCCCCCCGCCAGCGGCAGTGGCAGCGGCAGCGTCCGCCCTGGCTCGCGGCAGCCGGCGACGTAGCGGTCCAGCTCCTCCCGTTGGACCACGACCCGGCCGCCGAGGTGGCTGACGCGGATCGCACCCTTACGCCGCAGGTCATAGAGGGTGGACCTGCCGATGCGCAGGTAGTCGGCCGCCTCGTTGTGGGTCAGCAGATCGGGGGTGACCGCAGCGGCGGTGGGCGACGCGGCGCTGGCCGGATCGGGCTGGTCGAGGACGAGCCGGATCTCAAGCCGCAGGCGGCCGGCTTGCAGGTGCTCGAACAGCGCCACAGCGGCCGGGGAAAGCTCCAGGGAGGGCTCCACGCTCATTCCACTAGCCTGGACCCCTAGGACGGACATGACTCGGACGATGTGGGAGGGATCCACAAAGGCCACCTCATGGACGCGGCCGCACGGCCACGGACAGCTCCGTAAGCTGTCAGATAAGCTGTCAGACTTTTCTGGTTTGATCTCGGGTGCATATCGGAGGGGGTGGGATTCGAACCCACGGTGGGTTGCCCCACAACGGTTTTCAAGACCGTCACCTTAAACCACTCGGACACCCCTCCGGGAGGCAAGGACAGGATAAGCGGCCAGTCACGATAACCTAGCCCGATGCAACCGGGACCGGAGGTTGAAGCCCAGGGCAGCCGCCCGCGCCTGGGCGAGCGGATGCCTGGGGTGCGCGTCTTCTATCAGCCAATCGGCAGGCGGCGCCTGGCGATCATATTCGCCGTCCTCGCCGTCCTGGACTACCTCAAGGAGGCGATCCAGGACCTGGCCAACATCGACCACCGGCCGCTGAAATTCGACTTCGGGCAGTTTCAGAATGCGGCCCAGGCCCTGAGCGACGGGCGCAACCCCTACGACGTCTTTGTCGGACTCCACTGTCAGAGCTGGTGCCTGGGCGGATACATCTACACGCCGCTATTGGCGGAGCTGCTCCGGCCGATCGCGCATCTTCCCCTGCCCCGTGCCGCAAGCATCTGGCTTTTCCTCAGCCACCTGATGGTGCTGGCGACGGCGCTGATCCTATGGCGCACCCTCCGTGGCCGAACCACCACCACGGCGCTGGCCATGATGCTGGCAGCCGGGCTGCTCTTCCAGCCGCTCTTCGAGAATCTCTCCTACGTGCAGATCGGCATCCTGCTGCTCCTGATCCTGGCCATCGCCGCGGCGCTTCACCTCCGATCCACGCCGCGGGCCAACGCCGGGGGCGGCGCACTGGTCGGCCTGGCGATAGTCTTCAAGGTCACGCCACTGTTGGTCGCGCCCGCGCTGATGCCGGTTGGCTGGGCTCGTCGGAAGTACCGGCCAGGCGCGATCCGCGAAGGCGTGCTGGGGATTGCCGGAATGGCCGCCAGCATCGCCGGCCTGGTCCTGGCGATGCTGGTGCTGCTCCCTCACACCGCCGACTTCTTCACCCAGGTACTGCCCCACATCGGCGGGGGCACCACGGTCTACGAAAACAAATCCTTCCCCGCGATGGTTGGGCGCTTCTTCAACCTGACCAGCGAGGTGGAGCCCGGCTGGGGCCTTGCCGCGCCGGACTCCAAGCTCGTCACGCTGGCGACGCTGGGCATCTTCCTCGGCTCGACGCTGTGGCTGGCGGCGAGAACTCTGCCCCGGAATGGAATGGACGGGACGGCGCGGGCCGCGGTCTTTGCGGCGTTCGTGGCGGCGATGCCGATCGTGTCCACCATCACGTGGCGCCATCACATGGTCGTCAACATCCTCGCCATGGCACTGCTGCTACCCGCGCTGTGGCCGATTGCAGGGCCGGCGGCCAGCCGGGCAGGGCGCTGGCTGCTGGTCGCCTCATACCCGCTCAGTTACATCGAACAGGACCTGGCCCACCGTCTGGCACTGGGGCAAGGCCTCGCCCACCCCACGTTCCTGGATGCGGTGCGCGTTCTCCTGATCGAGGACCTCAACCTGTTCGGCATGATCTGCCTGTGGCTGGCCTGCCTGCTGGCGCTTCGAGGCCTGGCGGCCAATCGCGATAACCTGAGCTAATGAAGCTGGGGCTGGGTGTCGCCGCCGGGTCGGACCCCGAAGTGCTGGCGTCGCTTGGCGCCGAAGCCGAGGCGCTGGGGTACCCCGCCATCTGGTGCAACGACAGCCCCGCTGGGGAGGGCCTGCTCCAACTCTCCCATTGGGCTCGCACCGCAAGAGACATCGATCTCTGCGTCGGCGTTCTGGCGCTGGACCGCCATCAACCATCCGACATCGCGGCTCGGGTCGCTGAGCTGGACCTCCCCCGGGAGCGTCTGCTGCTCGGGATCGGCGCCGGGCTGCAATCGCACCAGCTTGGGGCCGTCCGGGCCGGGGTCGACGAGCTGCGCCGGCTGCTGCCCGACGTGCGCCTGGCCGTCGCGGCGATGGGGCCCAAGATGTGCGAGCTGGCTGGTGAGCTGGCCGATGCAGTGCTGCTCAACTGGATGACCCCGGAGCGAATCGCCTGGGCGATCCCCCGGGTGCGGCGAGGCGCCGAGGCCGTCGGGAAGTCCGACATCCAGGTCGACGCCTACGTCCGCGTCGCGATGGGGCCTGACGCCGAGGAGCGCCTCGCCCGCGAGGCCGGCTTCTACGCTCAGCTGCCCGCCTACGCGCGCCACTATGAGGCCAGTCGGGTGGCGCCGGAATCGATCGGGATCGCGGTCGCTGAGCCGGCCGGCCTGCCGGCCAAGCTGGCCGCCTACTCCGCTCTCGACCTCGCGGTGGTCCGCGTCCTGTCGGAGCGAACCCCCGAGGCGATCCTGGAGGTGGCCCGAGCCGCGATCGGCTGATCTAGGCCCCGATCACCTCGAGGCCGTCCATGTACGGCCGCAACACTTCGGGGACCTTAACCTGCCCGTTCTGCTGCTGGTAGGCCTCGAGGATGCAGGAGACAGTTCGCACCAGCGCCAGCCCCGAGCCATTGATGGTGTGCACAAACTGGGGCTTGGCGGCGGGCTCGGCGCGGAACCGGATGTTGGCGCGGCGTGCCTGGAAGTCCTGGAACAGGGAGCAGGAGCTGACCTCGAGGTAGCGGCCCAGGCCCGGCGCCCAGGCCTCCAGGTCGTACTTCTTGTACTGGGCAAAGCCCATGTCGCCGGTGCACATCAACAGCACCCGGTAGTGCAGCCCGAGCTCTTGCAGGATCGACTCGGCGTCGGCGGTCAGCCCGTCCAGTTCCTCCAGCGAGGTCTTGGGGCTGGTGAACTTGACCATCTCGACCTTGTTGAACTGGTGCAGCCGGATGTAGCCGCGAGTGTCCTTGCCCGCCGCGCCCGCCTCGGAGCGGAAACAGGGCGAGTAGGCCACGTGCTTGATGGGCAGGCGAGCGCCCTCAAGGATCTCGTCGCGGTACATGTTGGTGACCGGGACCTCCGCCGTCGGCACCAGCCAGAGGTCACGGTCCTCGACTTTGAAGGCGTCGCCGGCGAACTTGGGCAGGTTGGCGGTGCCGGTCATGGCGTCGCTGTTGACCAGGAACGGCGGCTGCACCTCGACGTACCCATGGCGGCGGGTGTGGGCGTCGAGCATGTACTGGATCAGGGCCCGTTCCAGACGGGCGCCGGCCCCCACCAGGAACGCGAACCGGGAGCCGGCGACCTTGGCGCCGCGCTCGAAATCGAGGATGCCGAGCTGCTCGCCGACCTCATAGTGGGGCTTGGGCTCGAATTCGAACCCGGGCTTCTCGCCCCAACTGCGGATCTCCTGGTTGGCGGTCTCGTCAGCGCCCACGGGGACCGACTCGTGGTGGACATTGGGAACCTCGAGCAACAGCCGGTTCAGCTCGGCCTCAACCTCGGTGCGCTGATCCTCGAAGCCCCTGATCTCACCCTTGAGCCGCTCGAGGTCGCGCATCAGGGGAATCTCGCTGGTTGCCATGCCCGCGGCCTTGGCCTCGGCGATCGCGGGCGCCACCGTCTTGGTGAGAGCGTTCTGCTTCGCCTGCCGCGTCTCCACCTCCTGGATCAGGCGGCGCCGCGCCTCGTCGAGCTCCAGGATCCGGTCGATGGGAGCGTCGGTGATGCCCTTTTCGGCGGCGGCCCGGCGCACCAGGTCGGCGTTTTCGCGGATGAACCGCAGCGCCAGCATCAGCCGGGCTCGAGGGCGTCGCCTTCGTCGGCCGGCGCATCGCGCATCGCGGGGAACGCGATCACCTCGCGGATGTGGGCAGCGTCGGCGAAGAGCATCACCAGCCGGTCGACGCCGATGCCAAGGCCCCCGGTGGGCGGCATCCCCTGCTCCAGGGCGGCGATGAAGTCGAGGTCCATGGGATGAGCCTCGTCGTCGCCGGCGCCGCGAGCCGCCAGCTGCTGCTCGAACCGGGCCTTCTGGTCGATCGGATCAGTGAGCTCGGAGAAGGCGTTGCCCATCTCCTGGCCGGCGATGAAGAGCTCAAAGCGCTCGGCCAGGCGCTCGTCTCCCGGTCGCTTGCGAGCAAGCGGCGATACCGAGATGGGATGGCCGGTGACAAACGTCGGCTGTACCAGGCTGCGCTCGGCCGAGTGCTCGAAGACCTCGAAGATCAGCTGCCCCCAATCACGCTCTCGCTGTATCGCCCCGAGCTCCTCAGCGCGGCGCCGCAGCGCCTCGACATCGTCGATGTCCAGGCCGGGGTTGCGGTCGCGGACGAGGTCCAGCATCTCGCGGCGCTCCCAGGCGATGCCCAGGTCGATTGATTGGCCCTGGTAGTCGAGCTGCCGGGCCTTACCCAGCGTCTCGGCGGTGCTCCGCAGCAGCTCCTCGGTGAGCTCCATCATCCCGGTCAGGTCGGTGTATGCCTGGTACAGCTCGAGCATCGTGAACTCGGGGTTGTGGTGCGCATCGATGCCCTCGTTGCGGAAGACCCGCCCGATCTCGTAGACCCTCTCGATCCCCCCCACCACCAAGCGCTTGAGGTGGAGCTCCAGCGCGATGCGCAGATAGAGGTCCATGTCGAGGGCGTTGTGGTGGGTGACGAAGGGACGCGCCGCGGCCCCGCCGGCGACCCGGTACAGGACGGGGGTCTCGACCTCCTCGAAGCCGCGCTCATCGAGGAAACGGCGGAAGTGCGCGATCAGCCGGCTGCGAAGCCGAAGGGTCTTGCGCGCCTGCGGGTTGGCTATGAGGTCGACGTGGCGCTGGCGGAAGCGGGTCTCGGGATCCTTGAGGCCGTGCCATTTGTCCGGCAGCGGTCGCAGCGACTTTGTCAGCAGCGTCAGGTGCTGGACGTCGAGGGTGATCTCGCCGCGCCGGGTCCGAAAGAGTTCACCCTGGGCGCCGACGATGTCGCCGAGGTCGAGCTCATTGAAGAGTGCCATGCCGGCGGCCCCGAGCTCATCCTCGCGCGCGTACAGCTGCAGCTTGCCACTGCCGTCAACGATGTCGGCGAAGGCCACCTTGCCCTGGCTACGGTGGCGGGTGATCCGCCCGGCCACTGTCACCGGGGTGGTCCGCACCTCTGCGGCCGTCTCCGGGTCGCCGCCGGGGGCAGCCGCGGTGCCCTGCTCGGCCTCCTCGTACAGCTCCACCGCCTGGTGGGTGGCATGGGTGCGGTCAAATCGCGACGCGAAGGGCTCGATCCCCTGCTCGCGCAGCCGCTCCAGCTTGCTGAGCCGCTGCTGGCGAAGCTCAGCGCCCCCGGCCGCCGCGGGCTGGCGCCCGGCGCCGCCGTCTTCCGCTTCCACAGCGGAGAAGTCTAGGCCCTGGCCTACTTGACCGAAAGGACGTGCAGGGTGCTGCTTCCCCCCGGCGTGGTCACCTTCACCTTGTCGCCCGCGGTCTTTCCCAGCAGGGCCTTGCCGACGGGGCTCTCGAGCGAGATCAGGCCCTTCTTTGGATCGGCCTCGACAGGGCCCACGATGGTGAAGTTCTCCTCACCGTATTCGTCCTTGACCTTGACCTTCGAGCCCAGCTGGACGGTGCCGGCGGCCTTCTTGGAAGGCTCTTTGATGATCTCGGCGTTGCGGATTGTCTTCTCCAGGGTGAGGATGCGGCCCTCGATCCAGCCCTGGTAGTTCTTGGCGTCTTCGTACTCGGAGTTCTCTGAGATATCGCCGAACTCCTTGGCCGTACGGATACGGTCGGCCACCTCCCGCCGCTTCACGGTGACGAGTTGGTCAAGCTCGGCCTGGAGCTTCCCCAGGCCCTTCTTGGTGATTGGAACCGGCTTGTCCTGCAGCATCTGTATTTCCTAAAAAAAGAACAGCGCCCAGGACCAGAACATTCGCTGGAACCGGGACGCTGGGGGAACCCCCCTCGAAAGTCGGCAGATTATACGCCTTTGCGCTCGCTTTGGAGCAGGCGGAGTCAGCTGGCGATGGCGACCGGCTCGTCGGCGGCGATCCCCAGCTCCCGAAGCGTCTCCCAGAAGCGCTCGAGGTCCTCGCGCGTATTGAGGAACTGCACGCTGTCGCGCATCCTGGCGGCGCCCTGGCAGCCGCGGACGGCCCAGGACACGTACTTGCGGGCGAGCTTCACGCCCCCGGTTTCGCCGTGGTGATCGACGACGTACTCGACCAGGCGGCGGACCAGCTCGACGTGCTCCTCCCAACCCAGGTCGGGCACCATCTCGCCGCGCTCGATCAGCGCCGAGGCCTGCCGGATCAGCCAGGGGTTGCCCATCATGCCCCGCGCCAGCAGCACCCCGTCGCAGCCGGTCTCGGCCATGCGACGACGAGCGTGAGCGTCGGTGCGGATGTCGCCACTGCCGAAGACCGGGATGTCGACGGCGGCTTTGATGGCCGCGATGTCATCCCAATCAGCGAAACCGGTGTAGCCCTGGACCCGGGTGCGGCCGTGGATGGCGACCGCGGCGACGCCCACCGATTCCAGCGATTTCGCCAGGTCGATACAGTTCCTGGTGCTGTCGTCCCAACCGAGCCGCATCTTCACGGTCACGGGCACCGGACCCACGGCCTTGATCATCGCCGCCGACACCGCGGTGGCGAGGGGGATGTCGCGGGCCAGACCCGCGCCGGCGCAGGTCTTCTTGGCCACCTTGTCGACCGGGCAGCCCATGTTGATGTCGACGATGTCGGCACCTTCCTCGACCACCATGCTCGCGGCCTCTGCCATGCTCGCGGGCTCGCGGCCCATCAGTTGAACCGAGATCGGGTGCTCGTCCGGCCAGACCCGCGTCAGCTCACAGGTCTGGGGTCCCTGGCGCACCAGCGCGATGGCACTGGCCATCTCGGTGCACAGCAAACCCGCGCCCATCTCCGCCGCAAGGCGACGGAAGGGGCGATCAGTGATGCCAGACATCGGCGCCACCACCACCGGGTTGCGGATCTCGACTCGCCCGATCTGGATCATGAGATAAAGGGTATGCGAGATGACACCCACCACCCCACCCACAGCCAATGACAACCGCGGTAAGCCTTTCGCCGAAACTATCTGCGGTGTCCTCGCGGCGCTGCTCGGCGGCGCCGGCCTGGCCGTTGCTCTCTTCTCCGACAGCATGTTGTCGGTCAGTGGCACCGTCATCACCAGCAGTGTTCCTCTCTGTGCTCCAGCACCCTGCGCGCAGGCCTCCGTGACGACGAATCAGACGGAAAGCGTTACCCACACCAGCATCGCTGCCGGCGGGATCTCAGGCACCCTCGAGGTCTTCGTCATCGGGGTCATCGTGGTGCTGGCGGTGATCGCCCTGGGAGCGGTCATGCACGGCATGACAGCGCGGGTGTTTTGGCTGGTGCTGCTCTGCCTGGCCACCGGGCTGCTGCTCCTCGCGACCGTGCTCACCGGCTTCAGCATTGGCCTCTTCCTCCTCCCGGCAGACGCCCTCGCAGTCGCCGCGGCCGCCCTGGGCCTGGCCCAGGTGGCCGGGCCGCCGCGGCCGGTAACCTTCCCCGGACGATGACGATCCTGGTCACCGGTGCCAACGGTTTCGTCGGCCGGCACGTGGTCGCTCGTCTCGCCGACCGGGATGGCGGACTACGGGCGATGGTCCGCAATGCCGCGACCTACCACTCCGCCCCGGGAGTAGAGGTGGTGGAAGCGGACCTGACCAAACCGGAGACACTGACGTCAGCGTTGCAGGGCGTCGAGGTGGTCGTGCATTGTGCCGCCATCACCGCCAACCTCAAGGAGCCGTACAAGGGCGCCTACGACGCCATCAATCGCGGCGGCACCGAGAACCTCGTCCGCGCTGCGGCGTCGTCAGGGGTGAAGCGCCTCGTGGTGATGTCGGGGCTGGGAACGCAGCCTGCGGCCGCGGGGACCTACATGGCCACTCGCTGGGGCATGGAGGAGGCGGTGCGGAACTCCGCCATCCCCTTCGTCATGATTCAGCCCTCAGTCCAGTTCGGCGACGGCGCGGAGTTCGTTGCCGCCCTCGGCCGGCTGATCAAGGCGTCGCCGGTGGTGCCGCTGCTGGGCGGCGGCGGCCTGCGCTTCCAACCGATCTGGGTCGAGGACGTGGTCAGCTGCATCGAGAAAGCGATCGGCGATGAAAAGCTCAGCGGGCAAGCGGTGGCGATCGGCGGCAGCGAGTACGCGACCTTCACAGAAATCATCGACACCATCTGCGCCGCCCTCGGGAAGCGCCGCCTCAAAGCCCCCCTCCCACTCTGGGTTGCGCGCCTACAGGCGCCGGTGATGGCGCTGCTTCCCCACCCGCCGCTGACCAAGGCGTCGCTGGAGCTCTTCGGGTTCGAGAACACCACCGAAATCGACGCCGTCGACAAGGCCTTCGGCTTCCACCCGCGCGGTTTTCGCGAGCACCTGGTGGCACACGGGGTCGAGGTCTAGCCCGACCCGGGCGGGCTGACGCCCTGGTTCAGCTCGTAGAGGAAGCGCAGGCCGTCGAGGGTCAGGTTCTCGTCGACGACTTCGATGGAACGAGAGTGGGCGTTCACCAGTGCGGCCAGGCCCCCTGTGGCGATCACCCGGCAGCTGCCGCCAAGCTCCGCGCGCATCCGGTCGACGAGGCCGTCGATCTGGCCCACGAACCCGAAGATGATCCCGGCCTGCATCGACTCGACCGTGTTCTTGCCGATGACGTTCCCCTCGCGGGGCGGGATTAGTTCCACCAGTGGGAGCTTGGAGGCGCGCGTGAAGAGCGCCTCCATCGAGATGCGGATGCCCGGCGCGATGGCGCCGCCCAGGTAGTCGCCGTTGGCGGCGATGGCGTCGAAAGTCGTGGCGGTGCCGAAATCGATCACCACCGCGGGCCCGCCGTACTTGCGGAACGCCGCCACAGCGTTGACGATGCGGTCGGCGCCGACCTCCTTGGGGTTCTCGTAGCGGATCTGGACGCCGGTGCGCATTCCCGGTCCGACAACCAGCGGCTTGATGCCGAGGTAGCGGTCGCACATGTCGACCACCGACTCGTTAAGTACCGGCACCACGCTCGACACAACGACATGCGCAACGTCCGCGGTCGAGACTTCGGCGCTGGCGAAGAGGTCGCGGATCGTGATACCCAGCTCGTCGCCGGTGGCGTCCGCGCGGGTGGCTATCCGCCAGTGCTGCGCCAGGTCCTCGCCATGAAAGGCGCCGAGGACAGTGTTGGTATTGCCGATGTCGATGGCCAGGAGCATGGCCCGAGTGTAAGCGGGGTCAGTATGTCGGCTTGTTGGCCGCCAGCCATTGGCGGTTGCGCTTGACCGCCAGCAATGCGCGAACCAGGGCGCGCTTGACCGCGCCGGGACCCGAGCTGCCCACGGTCTGCCGCCGGGCCAGAGCCTGCTGAGGGTCGAAGAGCTGGGTCACCTCGGGGCCGAAGGCGGCGTCGAGCGCCTGCCAGTCGGCCGGTTCCAGGTCGGCCAGCGAGACGCGCTTGGTCTGCGCGTTGCGCACCGCCTTACCGACTAGGTGATGGGCGCGCCGGAAGGCGATCCCCTTCCCGACCAGGTAATCAGCCACCTCGGTGGCCATCAACGCCGGGTCGGATGCGGCCCTGGCCATCGCGCCCTCGTTGAACCGTAGCCGCGGCAGCATCTTGGCCAGGATCTCCAGGCAGCTCATGGTGGTGTCGGCCACCGCGAAGAAACTCTCCTTGTCGCCCTGGAGATCGCGGTTGTAGGCCAGCGGCAGTCCCTTGAGGATGGCGAGCATCCCGGTCAGCTCGCCAATGACGCGGCCGGTGCGGCCGCGGACCAGCTCGGGCACGTCGGGATTCTTCTTCTGGGGCATCAGGCTGGAGCCGGTGGCGTAGTCATCGGGCAGATCGACGAAGCCGAACTCAGACGATGACCATAGAACCAACTCCTCACTGAGCCGGCTGAGGTGGACCATGACCAGGGCGCAGGCGGCCTCGATCTCGACGACAAAGTCGCGGTCGCTGACGGCGTCGAGGCTGTTCTGCGAGATGGAGGCGAAGCCGAGCTCCTTGGCCACCAGCTCGCGCTTCAGGGGCAGGCTGCTGCCGGTGGCAGCCGCCGAGCCCAGGGGCATGATGTCGGCGCGATCGAAGGCGTCCTGGAGCCTGTCGAAGTCACGCTGCAGCATCGCCACGTAGGCCAGCAGGTGGTGGCCCAGTGTGGTCGGTTGCGCCCTCTGGAGGTGAGTGTAGGCGGGCATCACGGTGCCTCGGTGATCCTGGGCGAGCTTCAGCAATGCGGTCTGCAGCCGACACACCGAGTCGCCGATCTCAACAATCGCCGTCCGGGCGTACATGCGCAGGTCGAGGGCCACCTGGTCGTTGCGGCTGCGACCGGTGTGGAGCTTGCCGCCGACCTCGGCGCCGAGCAGCTTGTGGAGCCGGCGCTCGATCGCGGTGTGGATGTCCTCGTCGCCGTCGGCGAAGACAAAGCGGCCCTCGTCGAACTCGCGCCGCACCGCCTGCAGCCCCTTGACCAGGCGCTGGGCGTCGGCCCCAGGGATGATCCCGGCAACGCCCAGCATGCGCGCGTGGGCGATGCTGCCGGCGATGTCCTCGCGGTAGAGGCGCCGGTCGACCGCCAGCGAGCTGGTGAACTCCTCGACCTGCTTGGCCGGACTGAGGGCGAAGCGACCGCCCCAGAGCCTGGCGGTCTCGCCCTCGCCCTCGCCCGCCCCGCCGGCCTTGCTCTCAGCCATCACCGGGATCGGCTGCCTCGGCGGTGAGACGCTTCATGTCCGGCGGCAGCAGGCTCTTCTGGGCGCCGTCGCCGAGCAGTCCCTGAGCCCGGGCCTGGGTCCGCAGCGGCAAGCCCCAGAGTTGGATGAAGCCCTTGGCCGCCGCCTGGTCGAAGGCGTCGCCGCTGCCGTATGTCGCCAGCTCCAGGCGATAGAGCGACTCCGGCGCCTTGCGGCCGACCACCTGGAGGCCGCCACGGAAGAGCTTGAGGCGGACTTCCCCGCTGACGTGCTCCTGGGTGCTGGTGACGAAGGCCTGCAGGTCCTGCCGCAGAGCCGAGAACCAGAGCCCGTTGTACGTCAGGTCCGCCCATTCCGCGGCGACCTTGGCCTTGAAGCGCGCCACGTCCTTGGAGAGCGCCACCGACTCCAGCGCCTCGTGGGCCGCGGTGAGGATGACAGCGGCGGGCGCCTCGTAAATCTCACGCGACTTGATGCCGACCAGCCGGTTCTCGACCATGTCGATGCGGCCGACGCCATGTTCACCGCCGACGGCGTTGAGTCGCGACACCAGCTCCACCGGCGTCAGCTCCTCTCCGTCAAGCGCTACCGGGACGCCGCGCTCGAACTTGACCTCGGCGTACGCAGCCTTGGCGGGCGCCTTCTCCGGGTCGACGGTCCAGGCGAAAACCTCTGGGGGCGGCTCCTGCCAGGGGTCCTCCAGGACGCCGGCCTCCACCGATCGGCCCCAGAGGTTGACGTCGGTGGAGTACGGCGACTCGACCGTGGCGGGCACCTCGACGCCA
>OCZT010001710.1_pt1 | contig 22701 bp, 16 predicted proteins | sample 1539031 | NCBI WGS metagenome assembly OCZT01 (sample SAMEA3539308, study PRJEB22396) | soil metagenome | biome: tundra; feature: field; material: soil | place: USA | collected 2010-05 | depth 0.15 m | reverse complement strand
CGGAGCTGGCGTAACCGGAGCTGGCGTAACCGGAGCTGGCGTAACCGGAGCTGGCGTGGTCGCTGCTATGACATCAACGCTGGCAAGCCCGTCGCCGCAAAACGTCATTTCATCCGGGTAGTTGATGCAGGCATTGCCGCCCGCATCAACCGAAGTCCCGTTCGCTGACGAGGCCGGGGCAGCCGTCCCGGTGACGGTGAATGTCATAATGTCACCGCTGGCGGAGGCAAGAACGCTGAGACCGGCGAATGGGTCCTCTAGGTTCGCCAATTTGCAGTCAGTCTGGACGATCTTGCTGGCCGTGTCTGAGCAGGTCAGGCCGGTGGGCGTGAACCAGGTGGGCCAGGACGTGAGTAGGGCCATGTAGCGGCCCGCCTCGACCCCGTTGGCGTACGTCATGGTTTCTGTGAGGATCAGCGGAGTAGTGGTGCCCCCGGTGATCTGGGGCTTGTCCCACTGGAGCACGGTCCCGACGTTGTCAACGTACGTTCTGAAGCCGAAGTCCGAGAGACTGAAAAAGGGGATCCAACCTTGTTGTGGGCGAGCCCATGCCGAGCCGCCGCTGTAGACGTCAGCGCCACCTAACACGCCGGCAGTGCCCGGATCGAAGACGATGGCGTACATCGTCCCGGCCACGACGGTCGGCTCCGACGTGAAGGAGAAGTGGGGCCAGATCGGGGTAGAGGAGGAGGCGCCCGTTACGGACCGGGACCCGTGCGCCTTCTGAACGCCGTCCGGCACCATGTCGCCCGCGACGTTGTGCACGCCTTGCAAGGACACACTGACGGTCGTCGTCCCGTTGATGGCCAGGCTGAGGTCCAAACCGGTCATCAGGCCGCTCCTGCCGGCCGTGAAGGTCTGGGCCATAAGGCTACCGCCCGTACTAATCGCACCTGTTGCGGCAGACTGATCGAGATTGCTCGTCGAATTGGTGGCCAGGGTTGACCCTGGTACCAGGCCTATGAGCAACATGCCCGCCAGCAGAGCAGGCAGAGCAAGGACTTTACGTTTCATGATCTCGTTTCTCCTGATTATTCCTGAGGGCGGTTAGGGGAAGACGCCAGTCATCTACCGGAATCGCGATCTGGCTCCCATCGTCTCCCAGCGAATCTCCCCGCTCTTGCCGTCGGACTGCGCTGGCACCGCGACCCACCGAATTAATTGTCACACAATCTATCAGTGCGTGACTGTCTGTTAGTTGACAGGCCAGGCAGTCCGACCCGCATGACTCTATGGGCATGAACCGGCTGGTGATGGCCACGCTGTGACGGGACAGCCACCTGCGGCAACTCAGGCAGGGACCAGCGCGCGCCTCTGTCCGGGTGCCGCGGTGGCGCTGCTGGGGGTGCGGGTGGGCAGGCGGCGCGCCACCGACCGAGCTGGCCGACTTGTTATCTCGGCCGCCGGTCCTCTCGGATCGCCAAGTTACGCCACTCCGACTAGCATCCCGGCCGCCGCCATGATCGAATAGAGAAGTTGGAAAGCGTGGACGTCGCTCCTCTCGCCCCGACCATTTCCTCGCACTCTCAACGCCTGGCCAATCGGTTGGGCGTTTTCGTTTGGCGCCGGTTCGATCGCGACGAGATCCGCGCGACTCATCCCGTTGCGGACCGGGTACGCGCTGGGCATGACGATCGAACTGCTCCCGAAGTTGTCGTGCCGGCCGAACACGCCATCGTCGCGTGCCGTCATCGTGGCCCAGACTCGGCGATGAACCCGGTCCGGCAAATCCCGCCTGAAAACCTAGAGTAGATTGATCGCATATACAAAGGTTGTAGGAGGGAATCGTGGCAATGCTTCAGTGTCGTCGTCTTTCGTGGTCTCTTGTAGCTGGTGCCCTTCTGGTCATTGTGGCCGCTTGCTCCGGGAGCGGGCAGACGCCGACTACGACCGCGCCAGCGAGCCCGACCGTAGTCACGGAGTCGCCCAGTTCCGCACCCGCTCCCACCATCACACCGACACCGACTTCGACAGCCACCCCGATACCCGCACCAACTCCTTCGCCCGTATCCCTGCCGGCTGCGCCGGGTGCGCTGGATTGGGCGATGCCGTGCAAGGACAACGGTGCGTGTGTCGGCGCCGACCCCATCGTTGCGACCTGGACACCCTCCTCGGGGTCCGTCAGTGGCTATCGCCTCTACTACACACCGGGAACGTGGTCCTTCTGCGATGGCACGTGGACCGCCGTCGGCGCGGCCACACTCGTGGGCTCCATCGGTTCGACGACACTCAGCTGGACTGGCGTCGTGCCTTCCTTTGGAGGGAAGCTCTCGGTCGTCGCCTTCAACGCGAGCGGTTCGTCGGGAGCCAGCTTCAGCAGTCCGGTGGATCCCATGGAGCCCATGTGCCCCCCGCCTACTTGAGCCTGAAGTTGGTCTTCCGAACGCGTCAGGCCGTTAGATAGCGCGCTCAGCGACAGGCTCCCGACGACTCCAACACCGAATGCGCGCGGGCTGTCGGGAAGCCGACAGGTAACTGGTCGGCCGTGCGGCTGGGCGGCCGGATGCCAAATGTAGAGTAGCGCGGTATGCATTTGCACGACGGCGAATGGCCTCTCGGCCATCGCGGGCTCGGGCGATGCGCCAGCAGAATTGGGGGAACCATCATGCCTCCCTTGGTGTCCCAAGGACCGATCTCGGCAGCCACAATCTCGGCCGCTACCAGCCAGATAGGCCTCCTCGGGCCGACTCTCGACACGCCGTTCGGGCCTATGTGGGTCCCTTCGGCAATCAGGAGCAAGTGGGAGGCTCTGGCGACCGAAACCGTTTCCGGAGGCGAGAGCGTCCAGGCGTACCTCGGCTGGCCTCTCCGCATCATCGCCTTCGGGGGCGGTGGCCACGCCGTCTACTTCGAGCGCGGCATCATCGTCCTGCGGCACGATGGTGGCTGCTACGTCGTTTCCGGACCCATCTACCTCGCCTACGCAGGGTTTGGCGACGTTCAGCCGACCGCGTGGTCGCCCGGGCTGCCGACCAGTGATGAAGTGGCTGTGGCGAATGGCCGCGTCTCGCACTTCGACGGCGCAGATATCTACTGGAGCCAGGCGACCGGTGCGCACGAGGTACACGGAGCGATCCGGGATCATTGGAACGGGCTTGGGGGCGTCACCGGCTTCCTGGGCTATCCCATGACCGACGAGTCGCCGGTCCTCAGCGGCACCACCGAAATCGGGCGCACGAACCTCTTCCAAGGAGGTTCCATCTACTGGAGTACGGGTTCGGGCGCCTGGGAGATCCACGGTGACCTTCGAGCTGCCTGGCTCGAGCAGTACGGTGGCCCAACCGGTGTCCTGGGTTGGCCGGTTTCCGACGAGAGTAGCTCGCCATCCGGCAACCTCCGCTACAACGATTTCACCAACGGCTGCTTGGCCTGGCCCGGCAACCGCTCCGGAATTCGGATGCTCACCGGAGTTGACGTCTACCTGGACAGGTTCGACTCACGAGGCGCGCACTCGTGGGCCGAGAGACACGGGTTTTCCGGCGTCTGGCTCTACGTCAACACGTCCGTTACCACCTCAACCGCCGGCAGCATGAGCGAACGCTTCCCCGGCAGCGGCCACTGGGGTGCAAACGCGACTCCTCAGACATCGCTGATCACCGTCAACCCGGTGCGTGGCACGACCACGATCGATGTCAGCTTCGATGGCTGGGACGCCCTGGCTATCGACTCCGACGTCCACCTCGGGACAGTCACCGGCCATTTCGATCTGGACACCATCTTCAACAACCCCGCTCCGGAATTGATCTGGGGAGGCGACTTCTACGTCGCCTATTCCGTGCGCAATCTGACGCCGGCCGATCCGATGGATACACACTTCCGGCAGGACCTCTTCTGGAACTTCAAGAACCCGATTACTGCAACCCTTTCGAGGGAGCAGTTTGGCCAGACGTTCTCGGACGTCCAGGGTGACGAGCAGGGCTCTCACTGGTTCGACGACCTCTTCTACGACAACATTTACAAGGGTCTGGCGGCCAACGGCAACTGCTTCGGCATGTGCCTCGAGGCGAACGACGCTCTGGCCCGAATGGCGCTCTATTCCGAGCCGCTCCACGACGTGGCCGACAGCGGCGTGTCCGAAAACGAGATTAATCTCAAACACGGTTACCAGGTTGGGGCCAGCATCGTCGACCACGTCGTCGGCCTGTTCCTGGCCGGTGCTACTCACGATCCCATGGGCTGTTTCAACGCCAGCCTGGACATGTACAACCGGAACGACTTCCCGATCATCTCGATCACCCACGCGTCATTGGGCGGGTCGGGCCACGCCGTTCGGCCGTATCACTGGGACAACACGACCAATCCAAACGACTGGGTCATCTTCGTAGCCAACCCAAACGAACCGGCGCCGCAGGGTTCGGACAGCGATGGTCAGAACACCATTCACATCAATCCGGCGAACAACAGTTTCACCTTTGCGTTTGGAGCAGGCGATGTTTGGTCCGGCGACGGGTCGAGTGGAGGACGGATGTTCGCGCTGCCGTTCTCAATCATGTCCTCTGAGCCTCGCACGCCGTTCTGGGAAACGCTCCTCGCGCTGATTGGCGGTGCGATCATCCTGCTCGGCGGTAGCGCGACGACGCAGCAGATCTCAGACGATCAGGGCCGGACGTTCTACAAGACCCCGGCCGGTGCGACCCCGACGCGTTGGGACCAGATCAACGAAGCGGCAAAGACCAGGATCCCCGGTCTCGCTCGCGTTCCGCTCTTCCACAAGAAGCCGCTCAACCGGGCCTCGATCCCGGGCGCGGCGACCAAGGCCCAGGCTGGTGTGACGACCTCGAAGGTCGGTGCAGGCAGCGCGTTCGGGCCGAACCTAACGGGCATTCATCTGCCGGTTCCTGAGCTGTACCGCATTCAGGGCGTTCGGCCATACGGCACATCGCCGGCCGAGCACACCGGACCCGTGGTCAGCTCGGTGGCAGCCAACGCGACCGCCCGCGCGTTCGGCGGCGCGGCGATCGCTACGCCGGCCGGCAAGGCCGCGGCATCCATCGGGGTCTTGAATATCGGTTCGGAGTCACCCGCAGCGGGTTCCAGTCAGATTGGCGGCATGGCCGCCGTCTCCCGGGCTTCCAATGTTGCGGCCATTTCCCAAGGGGCAGGCCCGGTAGTTCATCCGGTCATCGGGACGGGTCCGGTGGGAGAACTCAAGCACGAGGTTGCGCCCGGCAGCGGCGACTACACGTGGGCGATTCGCTCCGCCGGAATCTCGGTGGCGGCGGCGGTTCCAGGTGGCGCCCAGACCGCGGACATGCTTTCGTTGAGCAAGCCCGGTGCAGCTGAGCAAGCCCTCTCGATCACTCTCGGTACGTCGGCTCAGCCGCGGGCCGTGAACCTGACGTTGGCGAATTCCGCCGGCGCCGGACAATCGAAGATCCGCGTGTTCAACCTCTCCAACGTCTCTCTTGAAGCCGGTCAAGCGTTCACGGCCGGCCTTACCTCTGATGGCAGTCAAATCGTCCTGGAAAACGCCGGCGGGCAAGTCACTCTCTCCCTGGAGATCCGGGCAGGGCTTGGCGCCCAGGCTCTGGTCTCACGGCCGTCAGTGATACTCCAGGCAGGAACGACCGCAGTCATTCAGCCAGACAGCTGGGACCCGCTCCAGATCGCCGCCAGCCCGGTGACCATGAGCGTTCTCGACAAGGTCGGGGGCACTGTGCTCCAGCAGATCAAGCTCGCGTAACGTTCGCATCGCATCCACTCCCCGGGGCGGCCTTCCGTTCCGGGGAGTGTTGTTTGTGGCGCTGGACGGCCTCGACACCAACGATTACGGCTGCGACTACGAGGATGAGTCGCGTTCTCGCCGACTCTTCCCGAGGATCCTCCGCTGGCGTTTATCGAGACGAGACCGCGGCCTCAGCTCTCGGCGAGCAGCTTCGCCTTCTGCGCCGCGAACTCGGCGTCGGTCAGTAGGGCCAGGCTGTTGGACAGGACGCCGCCGATTGTCTCGACCAGCAGAATGGCGAGGTTGACGAGCAGGACGGCGCTGAGGCGCCCGCGATGGGCCGCCGCCGACGAGCCGCGAACGTCTGGCATGTCACGACTATAGGGCGTTCGTGTCTTGCGCCGCGATCGGGACGCTCGCATTGCGGCCGCAGGGCATAAGCCGTACCGGAATGCGTGGCGCGCGCACTCTGACTGGCGTTACGCTCGTGACTTGCATTTGGGTATCGAGGGGCGCGTGAAAATGGCTATCGGGTTCGATCTTGGGGAAACGCTCCCGCGATACGACGGCGTCGGCATGAGCTGGGTGCCCAAGTACCGAGAGGCGATTCGCGCGGCTGCGGCCGCATGCGATCGCAGCCCGGGTGAGGTCGAGACCGATAGGGCAATCGCAGTGTTGGAACGCTACAACACGCGGCTGGCGCCGCGGACTCGAGAGGTAACAGAGTGCCAGATATTCGACGAAGTCACGACCGCTCTCGGGTTCGAGCCGGGTGATCGTAGGACCGTCGCCGATGCCTTCTTCCACTTCTACAGTCGGTCTATGACTGCCTACCCTGACACAATCGACACACTACGAAACCTCATCGCTCTTGGGTTCGCGGTCGGAGTTTTGACCGACGTCCCGTACGGGATGGAGCGATCCAGAGTGGAGGCTGATCTGGCCGCCTCCGAAATCGATGGTTTCGTGTCGTTGGTGCTTACCTCAGTGAAGGTCGGGCATCGAAAGCCTGCTCGGGCTGGATTAGTCCGCCTGGCGGCGGACCTCGACACCCGATCGGTGCTCTAATCTTCGTCGGGAACGACGAGAAGGACATCGAGGGCGCGAACGCAGCCGGTCGCGCTCGGTGCTAATCGATCGGGAAAGTCGGCGGCCCGATTGGGGCCAATGGACCCGCATCGATCAGGTGTAAATGACGGAAACCGAGGCGATTTCCAGTCAGCTACCAATCTACGGCGTGCCCTGACGGAAACCGCGGCGATTTCCCGCTGGCCACCAGACTGAGGTATGGCATGGCTGGAACCGTGTTGGCCAGTGGCCGCGGAGGGCGGCCACTGGCCCGATTGAGCGTGGTTCGAATGTCCGGCAATCGTGCATCTGCTACCTCACCGGGCCCCCGGTCGCCCGTAAGCGATACCCGGCCGCTGGCTCGGAAGTCGGCCTGCCAGTTGGGCGCCTGGCTTCAACTCGACCTTCGGCTCCGGCTCCGGCTCCGGCTCCGGCTCCGGCTCCGGCTCGTCGCACTCATAGTCGGTCTCGACGTGGCTGAAGCCGAGCCGGCGGGAGAACCGCGACAGGCGCGAGGGCGCCCACCAGGCCCGGTTGCCGAGAAGGCGCATCGTCGCCGGGACCAACAGGCCGCGAACGACGGTCGCGTCGAGCAAGACCGCGATCGCCATACCGATGCCGAGGCTCTTTATGACGATCATGTCCGCCAGCCCGAAGGCGGCGAAGACCGCAACCATGATCACCGCGGCACCCGTGATGACGCGGCCGGTCTTGGCGAGACCTTCCACTACGGCCTGGCTCGTGTCGCCGGTCTTGCGATAGGCCTCCTGGATTCGCGATAGCAGCAGGACTTCGTAGTCCATCGAGAGTCCGAAGATGATGCTGAACATCAGGATCGGGACAATGGCGACGGTGAAGCCCGGCGACTGGAACCCGAGGATGCCGGATAGGTTGCCGTCCTGGAAGATCCAGACGAGCGCCCCGAAGCTCGCGGTCAGCGAGAGCAGGGTCATCACGACGGCCTTGATCGGGATGACGACCGAGCCGAACTGCAGCATCAGCATCAGCGCCATGGCAATCAAAATGAAGACGATCGCGATCGGTAGCTCCGAGTTCTGGGCGTTTAGAAAGTCGACCGAGGCCGCGTCCTCGCCACCCACCGCCACGGTCATGCCGGTGCCGGCGCTTGCGCTGAGTCCGCGGATCGACTGGATCAGCGTCTGCGCGCCGCTTGTGCCGACGAGCGGGCTGATCGCCTGGAGGTGGACCGTCGAGCCGTGGACCATCAAGAGGATGGCGGCGTTGAGCGCGGCGGGCCGTGAACTCGGCGGAGCCGATACCGTCGCGGCGATGACTGCCGACGAAAGCGGCTGGCCGGTCGGCGACGTGAAGGAGTAGGGCCCATCCACTCTGGTCACGCCGCTGAGGCTCGCGACACGAGCCGAGTAATCGGCCAGGGCCGCAGCGTTCGGCGCAGAGAGGGGATCACCCTGAACGGTGACCAGCAAATCCACGGGTCGAGTTTCGCCGGTTGGGAACTTCGTCTCGATGGTGTCCCAGGCCGCCCGAGCTTCGGCCGACGCGGGTAGGACGTCTGCCCCGGGCAGGCCCTGGCGCTCGCCGAGGAAGGGAATGCCGAGCGCCAGCAGAAGCGCGAGGGCCGGCACGAGTACGACCAACGGGCGCGCCATCACCGCTAGGGCGATGCGCTCCCAGAGGCCGGTTCGGCGGGTGGGGGCGGCCACGGCGGCCCCGGCGGCGTCGGCCGGCGCGGCCACGGCGGTCTGCCGATTCGTGAACCGCCGGAACGGGTTCGGTATGCGCAGTCGCTCGACTCTCGGACCGAGAATGCCCAGCATTGCCGGCAGGAAGGTCAGCGCGAATGCCACAGAAGTCAGCGCGATCAACGCCCCGCCGATGCCCATCGAGCTGAGCGTCGGCGCCCGGAATAGGAGCAGGCCGGAGAGACCGATTGCTACGGCCGTACCGGAGAAGGCAACGGCCTTGCCGCTGGTCGAAACCGTGCGCTGAATGGCTTCCTCAACGGTAGCTCCGCAGGCGAGTTCCTCACGGAAGCGACTGACCATGAAAAGCGAATAGTCGATGGCCAGCGCCAGGCCGAGCATCGTGACGATGCTGGTGACGAAGACGCTCATGGTCACGTGCTGGGCAATCGCCCAGATCAAGGCAAGGGTCGTGGGGATGGTGAGCCCCGCCACGAACAACGGTAGGCCGGCCGCTATGAGCGATCCAAACACGAGTATCAAAATCAGAAGCGCGATCGGCAGGGAGATCGACTCGGCCCGGGCTAGGTCCTTCGCGGACTGAGCGTTGGTTGCCGCGCTCAGCGCTGCCGCTCCGGTCAACTGGACCGTAATGCCATCAGGCTTGCCGATCTCGGAACGGATTCCGTCCACGGCGGTCATGGCCTGATCCTCGGTGAGGTTCAGGTTCACGAGAACGAACGTGGCATCGCCGCTGGTGCTGATGAAGCTGGCGCTGCCCGTCTGCGCGTATCCAACGATCGAGGAGACACGCGAGTCGGCCTGGAGGCCGGTCAGGGCGGACGCGACCTGTGCCTGGAAGGCCGGCGACGTGGCGTCCGTGCGGCCGGGCGCCTCGAACAGAACCACCACTGAGCTTCCACCGTGGCCGAAGTCGGTGGAGAGGCGCTGGGCAACCTGCTGGCTCTCGGAGCTCGGGTCATACCAGCCGCCCGTCGTCAGGACGGACGATGTCTGGGCTGCAAACCCGAAGGAAATGGCCGCGACGAGCACGGACAGTAGAGCGACCCACCGTCTGCGGCGGTAAACGAATCTTCCCCAACGGGTAAACATGATCGTTCCTTTCCGCTGTTCGAATGGCGCCAATTAGGCGCAGAGCGGTCGGCCGAACTGCACCGGAAAAGCCCGGCCCAAAAAGAATAGGAATTCTCCATTCCTTTTGTCAACTACCCGTCCCGCTAGGCAAATCACCTTGCAGAGCTGGACAGGCGGGGTAAGATGGCTGAATGAGAGTTCTCTTTGAGGTCTGCCGATGCCACGCGTGAGCGTCGCCCACGAGCAGGCGGTCCGGCAGCGGATCGTCGACGCGGCCGTGAAGGTCTTCGGTGAGATGGGCTACCAGAAGGCCACGGTCCAGGATGTCGTGCGGGCCAGCGGTCTCTCCGTCGGCGCCGTCTACACGTATTTCAAGAACAAGGAAGAGCTGTTCCTAGTTGCCTGCACTTGCGAGGTCTCTGCCGAGAAGGCGGACCTGCGGCTGCGCATGGCGGAGCTCGGCTCGGTTACGGACAGGCTGCGGGCGGCCGTGAACTTCGCCATCGAGTCGGCCGTGGCGGACGGGTTCGAACAGGGAGTCAGGATCCACTCGTGGACCGTCGCGCAGGAATCGCCGGAGCTGAGGCAGGTTCTGAGGGACCGCCGCACGGAGATGGTGGCGTTTTCGCGCTTCGTGCTGGCGGATGCGCTGGGTCGCGGGGAATTGGCTACGTGGATAGACGCCGATGCACTCGCCTCGGCGTTTGTGACCCTCATCGACGGGTTCGCTGTCCGGGCCATCGAAACCGGTTCCTTGACGGCAGAGGATGCCAGGCGAGAGGCCTACGCCTTCCTGGAACTGCTCGTTGGGGCGCCCGCTCAACTGCCTCCGGCCGTGGAGAAGCTGCGCAGCGCGGTGACTGCCGGAGTTCTCTGACGCCTCGGTCCGCGCCATACGCCACCGTGCCTAGGCCGTCCGGCGCAGTTAACAATCGCCAAAGTTAGTGATGGCAGGGCGAGTTCAAGGCCCTAGGGTTGCACTATGATCGCGACCAACCCTGAGCCACGCCCGTCCGACAACGCCTCCCGGCGACGTGGCGCCTCTCGCCTCGCGACCCGGTCCGGAATCCGGGCTGTCCTTCTGGCCGCCTCGCCCTTGGTGATCGCGGTCGCATTGCTGGCCGCCGATGACAGGTTCGAGCTGGGCGGCGCATTTATCGTGGCCGTTCTGGTCGTGACCTTCGCCGTTGTCGTGGTCGTGCTGGTGCTCGGGTTGCGCGACCTCCGCGCCGCCGACGCTCGAACAACCGCCGCTCTGGGTCGCGCCGCCGCTGCCGAGAGAACCCAGCGCGCCCGAGTCGACGAACTGGCCCGCCTTCTGAAGGCCGGCGAGACCCTCGCCCTCACCGGAGAAGGCCAGGTCAACTACCTGGGCGTTCTCGAGGCGATTACCCCAGAAGGCGTCACCTCATTCCTGGTCCGAGTCGACGGCCCGCAGGAAGCATCCGTTGTCGCCGCCCACGGTCCTATGGCAGCCGCGGTCTTCGGCTTGCGCCGGCCGGTGCCACCGAATGCTACGGCCACTTCGCCGGCGGCGCCGGCGCTCGCCTCGTACAGCGCAAGCGGCCACGCCGTTGGCACGGCGATGCCGGTGGAGCACTTCGCGGCGGTTGAGACGGAGATCGAAGCCGGCCTGTCCATCCAGTTGGTCGATCACGGCGGCCGGAGCCTGGGCTGGCTTCACATGCTGGACCAGAGCGGCGAGCAGATCCTCGAGCCCACCTTCGTGAGCCTCGCCCATCTCGTAGCCAGCCAGATCGCAGTTGCAATGGAGAACAGCGCCCTGCTGGCTCGGGTGCGTCATCAGCTCGTGGAAGTTCAGCGGGTCCAGCAACAACTTGTCCAGGCCTCCAAGCTCGGGGCGATCGGTGAGTTGGCCGCAGCCGTGGCTCACGAGGTCAACAACCCGCTGACGGGGATCCTCGGCTATGCCGAGCTGCTGCTGGCGGACCTACCGGAAGCTGACCCGCGCCACGAAGAGGCGGCCGTCATCCGCGACGAAGCCGTTCGGGCGCGAACTATCGTGCGCTCGTTGTTGGAATTCGCCCGGCTCGGTCCTCCACGGCGGACGATCTCGGACCTCAATGAACTCGCCCGAACCACGCTTGAGCTGGTTCGTTATCGCGCCTCCCAGGCTGATGTCCGCATCGTTGCCGAATACGGCGAGATACCGCGCCTCGAGGTCGATCCGGACGCTTTCCGCCAGGTCCTGCTGAACCTGTTCAGCAACGCTATCGAGGCCATGCCGCGCGGCGGTGATCTCAGGCTGACCACTCTGGCTGAGAAGGATCGGGTTGGAGTCATCGTGGCGGATGCCGGCGTTGGGATGAACGAGGAGACGCGTGATCGCATCTTCACGCCGTTCTTTTCGACTCGGTCCGGAGCCGGCGGAAGGAGTGGTATGGGCCTCTCCGTGGGCCGCCAGATCGTCGAAAGTCACGGCGGCACTATCGAAATTGAAAGCGAGCCGGGAACGGGTTCGACTTTCACGGTCTGGCTGCCGAGTACCGGGGGCAAATTCGAGGGCGATGTGCTTGTGCCGGGGCTCGAACCGACCGACAACCACAATGTGAGCCGTCCGGGGGCGGAGGCCGGCCCAATCACCACCAGTCGGGAGTCTGCCGCATGACCTGGGATCTTCGCCCGTTGCGAACTGGCAACCCGCGTCCGCGCGTCCTTTGCGTCGACGATGAGTCCGTGATTCTCCAGATCCTGCGCCGTCTCCTCGAAGTCCAGGGCTTTGAGCCGGCCACCTGCGACGACCCTTTGATTGCCCTTTCGGAGTTCACCGAGGGTGCCTTCGATGTCGTCATTACCGACATCCACATGCCGGGCCTGGACGGCTTGGCCCTGATGCGGAAGCTGCGTGACATCCAGCCGGAGTTGCCGGTGGTCGTCGTGACCGGCCACGGCACTGTGGACACGGCGATCCAGGCACTGCGCGAAGGCGCCACCGGAATGCTCGTGAAGCCCTTCACGGGAGGGGAGCTCCTGGCCGAAGTTCGCCGGGCCCTTTCTTCTGCCCAGATGCGGTACGAGGCGCTGCAGTATCGATACCTCAGCCCGGTGTTGGACTCAATCGCGCTGACGCTCTCGACGGCGATAGAGGCTCGAAACCTGGAGACCGGCGAGCACTGCCGTCAGCTGGGGATCCTATCCGAGCGAATGGCGGCGGTCCTGGGTTTGGACGAGCGAAAGCAGATGACGATCCGCATCGGTGGCTATCTGCACGATATCGGCAAGATCGGCATCGCCGACGCAGTCCTTTTGAAGCCCGGCAAGCTCACCGACTCGGAGATGGCCGAGATGCGCCGACACAGTGAGATCGGGGCGGCGATCCTGGAAGTGCACGACGCAATGTCCGAGATCTCGCAGATCGTTCGCCACCACCACGAACGCTGGGACGGCCGCGGCTATCCGGATGCGATGGTCGGCAACTCGATCCCGCTGGGCGGCCGAATTATCGCGGTGGCCGACGCCTTCAGCGCGATGACCAGCGATCGCATCTACCGGGCAGCCCTGCCGATGGATCGGGCCTGGGCCGAGCTTCGTGCCCACGCCGGCACGCAGTTCGACCCTGAGATGCTCGAGGTCTTCGAGCAGGTTGTGGACGAGGAAGGCAATCTGCGACCGCTGGACCCCGCTTTGGAGAGGACTCTCGGCCACGTGGCCTCTAGTCCGTCAACACGAACGGGTGAGCTGCACGCCAGACTGGCGATGCTCCCGAATCTGCAGCCAATGGCGGTCGACATCAAGGTCGCAAAGGAAGATTGCCCCGTCGCTCCCAAGGGCGAGGAGTGCGCAGTCGTTGATTCCGGCGAAGGGTGCGAACTGGTCATTCCGGCGGACGAGGGCGCGGAGCCCCCTGGGGCGCGTCAGGTCGCCTGAGGTTCGGCTGGATGCGGCGGCCGGTTGCCCGCGGTTAGCGCGGCCCGGTTAGCGCGGCCCGAAGCCCTTGCTGCGGCTCACGACGTATAGGCCCAGCAGCACGATCAGCAGCGGCCCAATGAGCCTATCCGCGGGGAATTGCAGGAGTGAGGCCACGACCTCGCCGCCGCCCCACAGCACGAGCAGAAGCCCGATGCCGAGCGTCCAGCCCAGCCGCCTGCCGGCCTTCGAACGGATGAGGGCAATCACGGTCAGGCCGATGCCCAGGAATAGCGTTCCCCAGCCCGGTCCGTCGATGTGGCCCATGCTGCTGAGCATGTTGGACAGTGCAATTGCGATGACGAAGACGCCGGCGTACAGCGACAGGTTGCTGCGATCGCGAATGCCTATCGCAACGAGGGCGACCCCGACGGCGACGAAGAACGCCGATGCCCCGATTCGTGCGTCGGGAAACAGCTGGCCCGCCCCGAGCAGAACGCCCAGGCAGATCAGGAAGATGCCGGCCACTGCGACTCGTGACCGCCGCGCCGGCAGCCCGCTATCGAAATCCCAGCCGTTGACCCGGATGACCTTGGGTGGATCCTGATTGCTCATGAGCGGAGATTAGCAGCCGAAGGGGTAAGGGGAGAGATCCGCCGGCGACAATTGCGCGAATTCATTATGTAGAGGGCGGCCGCCCGGTGCCGTCCCGGGGTATGGGGTCTTGCGAGAGTGGGATTGAGGGAGAAGCTGAAGGCCGTGCTGCCCGAGAAGGGGAGCATCTGGCTGCCACTTATGGGCCCGCACGCCGTGTCCGGACTGGCCGGTCTCGCCGTTGGGGCGGTCACCGTCTTCTCGATCGGGCTGGTCGACTTGCCCGGCGCCGCGGTCGTCCTGTTTCTTGGAGCGGCGTCGGCCAGTGCGATGACGAGGCGCTGGACGGCCGTTATCACGGCGAGCCTGGTCGTGTGGCTCTTCAGCGCTATCGTCACACCCTTGCTGGCCCCGGTCCTTGAGGGAGAAAACAGTTATGCGTCCGTTGGGGACATGCTTCGGGGGGCGCTGGTTGTATGTGGCTGGCTCCTGGTCGGCATTGCTCACGTCTCAGGAATTGCCTTTCGGGAAGAGCGCGTGAGGGCACCCGTGCGCGTACTTGCGATCCTGTCCGGCGTGATTGCTTCCGTTCTGCTGGTGATCTCCTTGGTCATCCTACCGCCGCCGACCACGGCCGCCTCGTTCCAGATCAGCGTGCCACCGCATTGGACAGTGATGCCGCCAAACGCGAGCAACTCGGAGGCCTGGAGGTATAGGCCGGATTACTGCAACGACTACGCCGCGACCACCGGTACAGATCTATCGGCGACCGCGACAGGCGTCTTTGCCGCGCCGACCGTATGCGCGGTCGTGGTCCGGTTCGATCCAAACGTAGACAGACCCGGCGCCGCCGAAGCGTGCTACTACGGCCTGAGCGCCTGGATCGGGTCGCGACATCCGCTCTACAGCTGGCATGTGTCGGAGACGCCCTCGTCGCCGCCGATATCCGGCGCCTATGAAGAAGTGCGTGTCAACGACAAGGGCGACACCATCTACGGACTGGGGCTGGACCGCATCAGATCGCTGGACGGCGTCCGAGATCACGTTTGCTACATCGTGTCTCTGACGGTGCCCCATGACGCGAACCTCGCCGCCGCGGACGTGAACGGCATTCTGTCCACGTTCCGCTTTCGCTGAGTCGGACTACTCGAGGGTTGCCTCAACGCTGAGCTCGACGTTGCCGGCGATGGCGCGGGAGATGGGGCAGCCGCTCTTGGCGCCGGCGGCGATCTCGGCGAACCTGGCCTGACCCAAACCGGGCACGCGGCCGCTGACGGTCAGCTTGCTGGAAACGACGGTCCACTTGCCGTCGACGCGATCGAAAGCGATCTCGGACGTGACATCAAGGCTCTCAGGCTTGGAGCCGGCCTTGGTCAGGTCGCTGGAGAAGGCCATCGAGAAGCAACTGGCGTGGGCAGAGGCGAGGAGTTCTTCCGGGCTGGTGCGGCCGTCGGCCGCTTCGGTCCGCGATGCCCAGGTTACGGGCAGGTCTGTGAATGCGGCGCTTGTGGCGGCGGTGAGGGTTCCGGTGCCCGAGGCGAGGTCGCCCTTCCAGTTCACCGCGGCGCGACGAATTTGGGCCATTTGCGAAGCTCCTCCAGGTTGCTCTACTTGCCGAGCGAATGAGTTACCGGACGATCTTCGCACGGCCCTGCGGCGGTGTCGGCCGGAAGGCGTTGGAAGTCCGGTTGGTGGGACGGGCGCGAATCAGGCGCCGTCCGGCCTTCTGCACGGAACTGCAGCAGCCACTTCCTTGAACAACGCCCGATTGCCCGCGCTCGGCCGAACCAGGGCCTCGGCGCCGCCGAAGGAGAGGTAGGCATTGAGTGCGGCCGCGAAGGCGGGCACGAAGCCGGGTGCCGCCAAGGGATCGAAACCGGGCTCCCACGTCAGCCCCAGGATGCGCACGACCTTGGCCTTGCGATCGATTCGTGGCTCGATGCGACCCACGAATCGATCGCCAAAGAGTATCGGCAGGACGTAGTAGCCCCAGCGGCGCTTGGCCGCGGGCGTATAGACCTCCCACCGGTATGTGAAGTCATACAGTGGCTCAAGCGCCCCGCGATCCCACATCAGTGGATCCAGTGGTGCCAGGAAGCAGCAGCCGAGGCGGCCAGGGTCGGGGAGTGGGCCGGAGCTCGGCGAGGCGACGCTCGCGTCCGGCCCGGAGCCGCCCGCGCCCGCTTCACTCGCGACCTCCCGCTCCGCCTGCGCGAGCATCGGCAGCTCGTCGCCGACAACGAAACGGTTGCCCTTCACGCCCTCCACGGAGACTTCCACAAGCTCGCCGCGCTCCACGAGTTCGCGCCTGAGCTCCGTCCGTAGCGCCGTCGTGCCGGTGCCGTACCAGAGCTCGCTGCTGCCGCCGGCGCCCAGCAGCCCGTGGCCACGAAACCGCGACAGCAGCTTGTGGCGAAGCTGCTCTCTTTCTGGGATGCGCGTCTCCAGCAGATCCGCCGGAAATAGCCGCTCCGTGAGGTCGTAGTAGCGGCGGTTGCCCTCGCGCCTCGCCAGGTTCAATCGACCCGAAACGCTCAAGGCGTCCAGGACTGCTCTCGTCGCGCTGGTCGGCCCCCACCACCAATCGATCGCCGCCTCGCGTTCGAAATCGCTCGAGCACTTAGGGCCCTCAGCTGTGATAGCGGCCAGGACCTTCTCGGCGAGGGCGGCCTGCTCCTCAACCAGGCGGCCCGCTCTACCGTCGGCCCCGTTCTGCCATGAGATCCGGTAGTAGGGCAGTTCCCGGGTCGGCAGCAGGTTGAGGGCCTTGTTGTATGTCTCGAACAGAAGGCGCCGGCCGTAGAGGAGTTCGTCCGTCAGGCCGCGGTTGTAGCCGGAGATTCGGGCGTGGAGGGCCAGATCGTGGTTTCGCCCGGCCACGTCCAGCGGATCGAACTGTAGAGAGCCCAACCGATCCACGACGGCCAGGACGCTCTCCGGCGAGCAGGGCAATGAGCGAGGCGGCATCAGAAGGTGGCGGATGGCGAGGAACCGGCGCGCGGTGTCGCGGCTAATCTGCTGGGGCATGCTTAGATTGTGGCGGCTCCGGGCGTCAGCGTATGCCACGTATCTCCGGGCGATTAGCTCCGCGGCGAGCGCAACAGCACCACCGAGCGTGGCTCGATGACCAGGGTTGCGCCTGTGCCGAGGGCCATCCCGGCTTTGACTGCGCTCATCGGAGCCACCTCGCCGGTGAACGTGTCCACCTCGCGAAGCCATGAACGCTGACTCCCGATGTCGGGGATGGTGAAGATCAGTTGCTCCCACCAGCCGTTGACGACGAGCAGCAGATCGTCATCCAGGATTGGTCGGCCGCGTTCGTCTCGGTCCGGGTTGTGCGAACCGTCCAGGAAGGCGACGACGCTGCGGGTCCAGCCGGCGTTCCAGTCGGAGTCGGTCATCGGGGATCCTGTGGGCGTGAACCATCGGATATCGTCGCGATTGACTCCGCTGGCGAATCGGCGGCGCCTGAGGACCGGGTGGCGCTTTCGGGTTGCGACAAGGCCGGCGGTGAATGCCAGCATCTCTTTGTCGACCGACTTCCAGTCGAACCAGGAGGTCTCGTCGTCCTGGCAGTAGGCGTTGTTGTTGCCGAGCTGGGTTCTGCCCATTTCATCGCCGCCGAGCATCATCGGGACTCCCAGGCTCAGCAAGAGCGTCCCCATCAGCGCCCGAGACTGTTTCGCGCGCAAATCGAGGATCGCCGGGTCCGGAGTCGGCCCATCGGCGCCGCAATTCCAGGAGCGGTTGTCGTCCGTGCCGTCGTTGTTCGACTCGCCGTTGGCCTCGTTGTGCTTCTCGTTGTACGACACGAGGTCGCGCAGCGTGAAGCCGTCATGGCAGGTGATGAAGTTGACGCTGGCATTGGGGCGGCGGCCCGATGGCCCGTAGATATCGGCCGAGCCGGTCACGCGAGTGGCCAGGTCCGGTAGCGTCCCGGCCAGACCGCGCCAGAAGTCGCGCGTTGTGTCCCGGTAGCGGCCGTTCCACTCGCTCCAGAGCGGCGGGAATAGGCCCACGTCGTAGCTGTCCGCCTGCCCCACGTCCCACGGCTCGGCGATCAGCTTCACGCAAGAGACGACGGGGTCCTGCGAAACGAGGTCGAAGAAGGCGGCTACTCGATCGAATCCGCCGTGCTCACGCGCCAGGGCGACGGCAAGATCGAAGCGAAACCCGTCGACGTGCATCTCCGTGACCCAGTAGCGCAGTGAGTCGAGCATCAGCCGCAGGCAGGTTGGGTCGTCCGGGTTGAGGGAATTGCCCGTCCCCGTCGTGTCGTAGTAGAAGCGATGGTTGTCCGACACGAGTCGGTAGTAGGCCACGTTGTCCAGGCCGCGGAAGGATAGCGTCGGCCCCAACTGGTTGCCTTCGGCCGTGTGGTTGAAGACGACGTCCAGGATTACTTCCAGGCCCGCGGCGTGGATCGCCTTGACCATGGCCTTGAATTCGCCCACCTGGCCGCCGATCCGGCCCGCGCGTACCTCTGCGGAGTACGCCGCGTGCGGAGCGAAGAAGCCGAGCGTGCTGTAGCCCCAGTAGTTGTCCAGGCCCTTGGATCGCAGAAAGCCGTCGTCCAGGTGTTGATGGACCGGGAGCAACTCCACCGCCGTCACGCCGAGCCGAGTCAGATGGTCTAGGCACGCTCGAGACGCCAGGCCCGCATAGGTGCCGCGCAACTCCGGCGGAACGTCCGGATGGAGTTGAGTGAAGCCTTTGACGTGCGTCTCATAGATGATCGTGTCGGAGTAGGGGATCGCGGGAGGGGCGTCGTCGCCCCAATCGAAGCCGTCGGCCACGACCAGACAGCGCGGCACGCACGGGGCGGAGTCCAGCGTGCTCAAGCTATCCGGGTCGCCGAGTATGTAGCCCAGCACTTCCTTGCCCCACTCGATGTCGCCGGCGATGGCTCGGGCATAAGGATCTAACAGCAGCTTGTTGGGATTGCAGCGGAGTCCGGCCGCGGGCGAGTAGGGTCCGGAAACTCGATAGCCGTAGAGCTGGCCGGCTTTCACTCCCGGCGCGAATCCATGCCAGATGCCCGCGTCTTGCTCTGCCAGTGGCAACTGGGTTTCCACTCCGGCATCGTCGAACAGGCATAGGGTTACGCCGTCCGCAATCCCCGATGCTACGGCGAAGTTGGTGCCGTTGGATGCGGGGGTCGCCCCCAGTGGATATGGCCGTCCCGGCCATAGCTCCATCGTCAGCCTCTTGCTTGGTGCGAAGCAGTTGTTCCGATGTTAGCGTGGCACACTTTTGCATCGCCGACGATCGACCCGACGCCTGTGCGCAGGCTGGCTCCGGCCCGGGATTCGAGCACGAAGGCTCCTGTGTCCGCCAGGAGGTAGCCGGCCCGAAGCCGGTCGGTCAAGGCTGGGGGCAGGCGGCGGAGCCAGGTTGCGCGCCAGGATGGCGTTTCATTGGCTTCCGGCGAATGCCCCAGTGATCCCAGGCCGTATGCGGGGCGAGCTCTGGTCGGCTCAATACCAGCCATTGTCCTGCCAGAAGGCCCATGCCCCGCAGGCCGAACCGTATCGGCTGTTGGCATACCAGATCCCCCACTTGACCTGAGTCAGCGGGCTTGTCCGCCAGTTGGATCCGAAGGTCGCCATCCTGGATCCCGGGTTTGCTTGGGGTATTCCATACGGACCCGACGATCTCCCCAAATATGGGTTCCACTTGGATTCCTTGATGAAGACCGCGTCGATGCAGTTGTACTGCGTGGTGCCGAGCCGGGCTTTGGCGTATGCCTTGGCGTTAGAGACCGTGTCCCGGTATGGCACGGGGGTCACCTGCGGCGTCGGAGTTGGGGCGGGGGTCGGCGGCGCAGCCGTGGGTGTTTGTACTGGGATGAAATACGTGGCGGCAAATACCATCGGCGCTATGGTCGGTTCCGCGGTGGGGGAGGCCAGGGTGGGGGAGGCCAAGGCAATCGCCGGCTCGGCCGTCGCCTGCGAGGCGGGCGACGGCTGCGGCTCGGCGAGGACTCGCGGCGCAACGACGATAACGGCGTCGGCCAGGATGACCAGGGCCGTCGCCACCGCCAGGAGTATCGCCGGGGAAGTTCTCTTCAAGTAGTTCCTCTGTCGAGGCTGGGCTGCCGGCTTCATTGGGCCGACCGTTCGGATCGATATGTCTGGCAAGGCGCCCGTCTCAGCCGCCCGGCTGATGTTGGGGCGATGTCGCCACGCGCTCCCGAGGGGAGGCTCGGAGCCTCTGCGGCGGACCCACCTTGCGTCCGGGACTAAGGGCTGGCACGGCACAAAGTGCGGGGAGGCGGCCAGCCGCCGGAGGGCCGCAGAATACCACGACGAGTGGTCATGCAGAACTTGCGGGCCTTTCGGTCGTCCGTCCCGGGCCCTTCTCGTCAAATGAAATCGGCCCCCGGGTTGTCCCGAGGGCCGATTGGCTGTGCCTTGTTTCTTTGCGCTATGACGGCAACCCAAGCCAGAGCTGTGTGCCGTCCGTAACCACGACGCCCGTAGGTCCAACCGCTACATGGCCGAAAGAGTCGAACATCGAATATGAGCTCCAGGCCTGATAGGCAATCGACGGCAGCGAGCCAATTTGATTCACTGTTTCAAGCCCGAAATGGCTGTTGAATGTTCGGAGCGTCAGCGGCCCTGCCTGGCTTGGGTTGCCGGCAGACCCAACGACCAATACATGGCGGCCGTCGGTGAGCACGTCGGCCGGCCATATGTCGGTCGGCAGACTGACGGCTGTCCAATTCCGCCCGTCGACCGACGCCCAGGCCAGCCGGGAGTGGCTCAAGTCGTCAACCATCAGCACCGACTGATCGGTCATACGGCAGAGCCACATGGATTGGCCAGTGGCCGAGGACGGAGCGCCCGGGAGCGACACGCGGGTCCAGGCGGCACCGTCCGCGGACCACCAGGTGGCGGCCGAAACCGGAGCCGGAGTAGCCAGCGGAGGACCCACGTAGGTTGTGCAGTCCGATTTCCCGTACGTCCCGGCCAGAACATAACCGCTCGCGAAGGCCGTGGCGTCGTTGATCTTGGAGCCGGCAAAGGCCGACGAATTCAGCGCCACCGAGTGCCATGTAGCACCGTCGGCCGATGTCCATACGGCGGCGCCCTGATAGGCAACCGCAGTGAACCCGGTCGATCCGCCGGAGACCGTCGCGATTCGGCCGACTGCGTCCGGCCCGAACTGCGCCTGAATGTTCACCGGCCGCCAGGACTTTCCATCCGTGGAAGTCCACAGTCCGTCGAGGAATTCCGTGGAGCAGGCTCCGGTCCATCCGACGGCCAGAAGGCCGGATGGCCCTTCGATCACGGATCGGATCTCGGACAGCATGCCCCCAGTTCCGGCAGCCGCGGTGTTGAGCGCCTGGCCTTTGGTCCAATGAGCACCGTCGGCGGAGGAATAGGTGGTGACTACCGGATCCACCTGAGTGTCCAGCACCCGATTGCCCTCGGGCAGGCTCACGCCGAAGCCGACGTAGCCGCGGCTCCAGCCGAAAACCTGGAGGGAAGAAGAGGGCTGCATCCAGCTGGGAGTTCCGAGGTAGCTCCAGCGAACGCTGGTCCAGGCGCCGGCCGGAGCGGCGGGCACATTAGAGATGGGGTCTGTGGCTGCGGCGGGGAGAGGCGTTGAAGTTGAGGTTGGAGTGTCGACCGAAGTCGGCACGGTGCTTGGGCTCGAGGCCGGCGTAGAAGCCCATTGAGTCGTCGGCCACCCGGAAGGAGCTGCCGTGTCCGATGGAGCAAGGGTAGTCGTTGCGGCCGCCGCAGAGACTCCGGCATTGATGCTCGGCACCGCGCCGACGCAACCGGCTAGCCCGATAGTCGCAAGAACCAGCAACATGGCGGCGGCCGGTCCGGCCGGCTTCGCGCTCGAAACCCTCTTCATATCCCTCTCCTCAAGTGGCCGTGTCTCATTTACGCGGTCCTGTGACGCCGTCCGTCGGTGGGCTGTGATGGCCTGGATCTCAGGCTGGTTGAGAATCGCGCATCGGTGTTTGACTCCTCCGGCTCTAATCCCGATAATAGGGGTCGGAATTAGCAATACCCACGGCGACGGTGCGGCGTCTCCCCTCCGCCCGGACCGTCCCGCCGTTTATAGGAGCACGATGGCTACCAGCCCAGAGGTCGTCTCCGGCGAGTACAAGTTCGGTTTCCACGACGAGGTCACGTACCTCGAGGAGACCAAGGCCGGCCTGACGCGGGATACAGTCGAAGAGATCAGCCGGATCAAGGATGAGCCGGCCTGGATGCTCGACTTCCGACTTCGCTCATACGAGCATTTCCTCACCCGGCCGATGCCAGCCTGGGGCGGCGATCTTGGGACGATCGACATGTCCAAGATCGTGTATTACCGGAAGCCATCCAGTGGCGAGGAGAAGTCCTGGGACGATGTCCCGGAAAAGATAAAGAAGACATTCGAGCGGCTCGGCATCCCGGAAGCGGAGCGCAAGTTCCTGGCCGGCGTCGGTGCGCAATACGACTCTGAAGTGGTCTACCACTCCGTGCGCGAAGAGCTTTCCAAGATCGGCGTCGTCTTCATGGGGACCGATCAGGGGCTCAAGGAGTACCCGGAGCTCTTCAAGAAGTACTTCGCCACGGTCGTGCCACCCGAGGACAACAAGTTCGCGGCGCTGAACAGCGCCGTCTGGTCGGGCGGCTCCTTCGTCTACGTCCCGAAGGGCGTCGAGGTTCCGCTGCCGCTGCAGGCCTACTTCCGCATCAACGCTGAGAACACAGGCCAGTTCGAGCGGACGCTGATCATCGT
>OCZT010001709.1_pt1 | contig 22725 bp, 31 predicted proteins | sample 1539031 | NCBI WGS metagenome assembly OCZT01 (sample SAMEA3539308, study PRJEB22396) | soil metagenome | biome: tundra; feature: field; material: soil | place: USA | collected 2010-05 | depth 0.15 m | reverse complement strand
TAAAGAACGAAGCGATATGGCGCGAGAAAATACTTTAAAGCAGATAGCGGAGGGTAATTTCAAACAAAAAGATACTTCTATTGAAATAGCAATGGCAGAAATGCTAGATAGTTTAAATTTTAAATACAAGAAACAAAGAATTTTTGGATTTTGGGCGTTTGATTATTATTTAACAGATTGCGATGTTTATATAGAATGCGATGGCGATTATTGGCATGCCAATCCTCTGTTCTATACAGAAGAGCAATGGAATGATACGCAGAAAAATAATATAAAGAGAGCCAAGGCCAAAACTACTTTTTGTAGAAATAAAAACAAGACTCTTTTGAGGTTCTGGGAAAACGACATTGAGAAAAACAAGGACCAAGTTTTAGAAATAATTCAAAACGCCGTTGAAGAAAAATTAAAAAAAGGTTTGAAAATACATCTAGGATGCGGATCTAGATTTTTTGATTTCGATTGGTTACATATTGATGGAGGAAAATTCCATCATTTAGATTCTAGAAATATAGTAGAACTTGAATTTTCAAATAATATTATAACTACTGCATACGCAAGCCACGTACTTGAATATTTTGATCGAAACGAAGCCGTAGATGTGCTGAAGGAATGGCATCGGGTTTTGCGACCAGGAGGTATCTTAAGAATTGCCGTTCCAGATTTTGAAGCGATGTCTAAATTGTATTGTGAAGGTAAATTCGCTCTTGAATCTTTTCTTGGTCCGCTGTTTGGTAAAATTGAAATGGACGGGCATGCTGTTTATCATAAAACTGTTTATGATTTTGAGTCTTTGAAAGAACTGTTAGAAAGTATTGGCTTTAAAAATATACATAGATATGATCGTTGGAAAACGGAACATGCGGGCACAGATGACTGCAGCGCTGCATATTTACCAAAATTAGATTTTAAAAACGGTACTTTGATTTCGCTTAATGTCGAGGCTACGAAATGAAGCCTCTCGAAAAAATCCCGCAAGAATTATTTCCTGCGTTTTCTATGGATGGTAAAATAGAAATAGAGAAAATATATTTGGATGGCACCAATTCTAAAGAGCGAATTTATACGAAAGATTTAATAGATAGGTTTATAAACGAAATCAGAAACAAGCATTCAAATTATTATGGAGATACAGATCTTTGGCTGTATGATGCGCTTGAAAAATATCATGTCTCAGGTAAAAACGTAGTCGTTTTTGGTTCTTCTAGTCCGTGGTACGAAAGCGTGGCCATTTTCCATGGTTGCGATAAATGTTATGTTTTGGAATATAACAAAATCACAGCCGAGAACGAAAAAATCATTCAAATTTCAGGTAAAGAAAAACTCGATATAGATTTTGGTTTTTCTATTTCTTCGTTTGAACATTATGGTCTGGGTAGATATGGAGACCCAATCAATCCGCATGCAGATATTGAGGCGATGGAAGAAGCCAAAAAGATTATTAAGAAAAATGGATTGCTTTTTTTGGCAGTTCCCATTGGGAAAGACAAAGTCGTTTGGAACGCTAATAGAATCTACGGAGATATTAGATTGAAGGCGTTAATATTCGGATGGGAAATTGTGGATCGTTTTGGTTGGGAAGAAGACAAGATTTCGATAGATACGGAAAGAAATGCCGGATATCAACCAGTATTCGTTTTAAAAAATAAATAGAGAGGCATTAAAATGATCCTTCAATTCGAGCCAGTTATTACTGCCAGAGACATCGCCGCCGTTTGCTCTCAAATGCAATCTGGATTTGTTGGTCCTGGCAAAACTACAGAAGAATTCGAGAAGAAACTGGCAGAAATAGCCAATAGGAGATATTGTTTCGCCACGACAAGCGGCACTACGGCGTTGATGCTGTCAATTTTGGCGCTGGAGATTCCAAAGGGCAAAACAATTCTATTTCCGTCCTATACTTTCTTGGCGGGAGCAAATGCGGCCAAGTTGCTCGGGTACAATGTTCAGTTAATTGATATTAATCCGGAAACGCTTTGTATAGATGTGAAAAAACTAGAGGAATGGCTTTGGTTGGACAGTACTGCGGTCCCAATGATCGGTGCTGTGATGTTTGTCAACCACAATGGCTACGTCAGATCGGATGTTTATGCGGTAAAATCACTTTGCAGAGCATATGAAGTTCCTATGATTGAAGATGCTGCGCAGTGTATGGGGATTGATGGAGCATTCCAGGTAGGAGATATCTCGACGGTATCTTTTTCTGTGCCAAAATTAATAAATTGTGGCCAAGGCGGCGCGGTCTTCACCGATAACGATAATTTGGCTCAGAAAATTGACCAAATTCGTGATCAAGGAGGCTCCGATTGGCGCAAGACTAGAATTCATAAACACGTCGGCGGTAACTTCCGTTTTAACGATATTCTGGCGTCATATGGACTTTCGCAACTTAATCGGCTGGAAGAAATTAAAGAAAATAAGAAGCGTATTCTAGACCGATATTCAAAGCATATTGAGATTTATCGGTATGACCAAAATATTACGTGGATGGCAATCTATAGGACGAAGAACGCAAATCGTATTATAGAGGAGTTGAAGGCGAACGATATCCAAGGTGTTCGGTATTATCGTCCGGTGTGTGAAAACGATCAGTTCAAAAGTTCTGAGAAGTTTGAAGTCGCAGAAATGCTGTATGAAGAATTGGTTTATCTGCCATCTTCGTTGAATTTGGAAGATTTGCAGATTGACAAAGTTTGCGAAATAATTAAGGAGACCGAGAATGGTTAAGAAAAAAGCATTTGTTTCTGGAATTTCGGGGATGGATGGAAAATCACTTTCCGAATTATTGCTTTCTAAAGATTATGAGGTTTATGGGATCATCAGAAGGCATTCCATTGCCGAGAATCAAGACTATAGACTTCGCAATATCGAAGATAAAATTAATTTGGATTATGGAGACCTATTGGATTTTTCTGCTCTGACTAGATTGATGCATTTAATTCAACCAGACGAAATTTATAATCTAGCAGCCCAGAGCCATGTCAGGATTAGTTTCGATATTCCTTTGTTCACTATTCAAACCAATGCTTTAGGGACAGCAAATATGTTAGAGTCATATAGGCAGAATTGTCCTCATGCACGATATTATCAGGCATCAAGTTCTGAAATGTTCGGCAATTCTTTTGATGATGACGGATTCCAGCGAGAAACCACCCCCATGCATCCTGTGTCTCCTTACGGCGCAGCAAAACTAATGGGCTTCAGTCTGGTTAAAAATTACCGACATTCTTATAAATTATTTGCCTGCAACGGAATACTTTTTAATCATTCTTGTAAATTTCGCGGATCTAACTTCGTAGAGCAAAAAATCATTAAATCCGCAGTCGAAATCTCCAAAGGTCTTCGCGACAAACTCGTTCTTGGCAATTTGGATTCTTTTAGAGATTTTGGACATTCCAAAGATTACGTCCGTGCTATGAATCTTATTTTAAATCATTCGGAACCTGACGACTTTGTTGTGGCAACGGGGGAGACCCATTCTATTCGAGAAATTTGCGAATATGTTTTCGATAAGTTGAATTTGAAATGCCAAGACCACATAGAGCAAGACGCCAAATTCATGCGCCCGGAAGAACTGAAATATCTCAAGGGTGATTCAACGAAAATCCGTTCCGTTCTTGGATGGAAACCGGAATACACATTCCATCAAATTCTTGACGAAATGATTGAGAATTGGCAAAAACTTCTATGATTGTGTCTATCTCTATTTTAACGTGGAACAATATAGGCAATATGAAGATATTATTCGAATCTTTGGTCGAAGATTTAAAAGAGTTCGATCACGATTTCTATATAAATATTTGTGACAATGGTTCTAATGATGGAACTAAAGAATATTTAGACAAGAATAACGTCTTCGGTAAAAACATAATATTGAATAAGAATCATGGAATCGGGATTGCCAAGAATTTACTCATAGAAGAATCAATGAAAAACAACAGCGAGTACATGTTTATGTTCGATAATGACGTGGCAATAATTCCTGGTTCTTTGAACGCCATGGTAGAATTTATGGAGAGAAACGAAAACGTAGCTTGTTTTGGACAAAGGATAGACAATTATTCGAAAGACATAAACGATGATAAAATATGTAAAAAATTTCCCAATGTTGAAGACTTAGAATTAGTCTATAACGTTAAAAGCGGCTGTGGCGCGACAAGGGCATGGACTCATTATGCTGTTTATAGAAATTCTATTTTTGGAAAAGGGATAGGATTTGAGGAAGGTGGACCTTTTGGAGAAGCTGGATATGGTTTCGACGATGATGATTTTGGGAATTCTATTGTGTTTGCCGGATACGATATAGTATGCTTTGACAATATATTTTGTTTTCATAATATTAATTCTTCTGTTGAGATGCTAATGGAGAATAACAAACTACATTATAAAGAAAGAGAAACTTATTTTAAAAACAAATGGAGCCTAATGTGATTTCTGCAATTATTTCGCTTTACCGAGCAGACCCATATATTGATGATTTCCTATATCGTTTAGGCAAATTAAAAAACGTAGACGACATTGAGTTTATTTTTGTGATTAATGACGATCAAAAAAGAGAAGTTTCAAAAAAAGTTAAAGATTTTAACGTTAACAGGAAAATAATAGAGACTTCAAGAGAAACCTTGTATGCTTCTTGGAATAGGGCGATTAAGGTCTCGGAAGGTGAGTATCTATGCAATTTGAATTGCGACGATTACCATTTTTACGATTCTCTGGAAATGATGCGTCAGATCCTAGATTCCAGCCCCGAGTACGCTCTCTGTAGCGGTCCCTGGAAGATCGTTTATAAGCCCGTAGAGGCGTTTGACGAGGAGAATGATCCCAATAGACCATCTGGGTTAAAAACGATTGAATACAACAATGTTTTCTGCGGTCCTTGTCCTATGTGGAGAAAAGAAGTTCACGAAAAGATAGGACTTTTCGAGGCAGCTTATCAATGTGTTGGTGATCACGAAATGTGGAATCGAATGCTGAAGAACGGATACAAGTTCGCCAGAATCTCTGTCCCTACAGCGATCTATTACGACCACCCCAAGACGATTACGAACAAATCCAAAGGGCTAAAAGAACTTTACTAAAGTTGAGATTTTTTGTTGCAATCAGGTTTTTCTTCTGGCAGAATAATTGAGTAGATTCTGGCGGGAAGGTGCGATATGGAGTTTTTTGGCTTTAATAACAAAATAAATCTCGCCGATTATTATGATATTTCATTTAAAAATTTAAAAGACAATCCATTGTATAGATTGAAATGGATGTCTGATATGGAATATGGTTCTGGTGGAAATGTTGATTTATTTTTAAGTGGTGGAATTGCCAACGATATAATAAGGGTAAAAGCGTTTAATCAAAATTTAGTTTCGAATAACAAAGATCTGGATTATTTTATTTTTTATAACGGTAAACCAGCGGTAATTTTTTCTTCCATTTTACCTATACCAGAATATGAAGATTTAGATGGAAATTTCAAAAATATTATATTTGATAATTTGGGGATAGTTCATTTCGAACAAATAAACAATATCAATTATTATTTGATTAATAGTTCGATAAATGAATGCTATATTGATTTAAATAGGCATTGTGGATATTACACAAACAATTACGATAGAAGCGTTAAAGAAAATATTGTTTATCCTCCTGTATGGTGGCAGCATGGTCGTGTTAGTGAAATTTTACAAAATAGAATAGAAAATCCTATAAGATTAATTACTAGACCAATTGACAAGGGGTTTGAATTTTCAGACGATTTCGTTTGTTTTTTAAATGAAGTCATTGACAATATGTATGGCAAAGGATACGAGAATATACTTTGTTGTTTGGCGAAAAACAATGTGAATCTAATCAATGACATAATTTCTCGCGATTGTAGATTTAATAAAAACTGGATTAATTTAATATTGAATAATGCGAATAGAGAAATGAGTCAAGAAGAAATACGAATAGATAGAGAAAATAATGCTTTTTCAAATGCTATCAGATATTCCAGAAAGATAAGAGAGTTATTTTGAATATAGAATGTATAGTCCCATGTTTTAATTATTCAGATATTTTGTGTAAAACTATTATCATAAATTCTGATATCATAAAAAATATTACCGTGGTGTCTTCTGTTGAAGATTACGGAACAAATAATTTATGCAGAAAATATAAAATAAAAATATTTAATACCGATAGGTTCCATTATAAATTTAATTTTAATAAAGAAGCGGCGATGAATGAGGCGTATTCATTTGTATCTAAAGACAGATTGGTTCTTTGTCTAGATGCCGATATTATTTTGCCAGATAATTTTAATAAAATAATAAATTCTATTACTGATTTCGGAAACATAATATATGGGGCACATAGGCATTTATGCAGAAACGAAGAAGAGTATAAGCAATTTATTTTAAATAAAAACGCAGAAGAATTTGAGTTAGATAAAAAAGCAGATTCTCCTTTTGGGTTTTTCCAGATGTTTTATCCTGCTTTATGCAATAATATATACGGAAAACTATATGATGAAGAAGTTGGAATTAATAGCATAGAGATTGGTTCTAAAATAATAGAAAAAGAAAAATGGGAATATGTTATTGAAAATAATTTGATGGAAAAATTGCTCGCAAATCCAGACTCGAAATTTTTAAATTCTTTTAAAAAGAACGCAATGTTAGATTTACATTTGTTGCATATCGGAGAATATGGCGAAGACAATTGGTGGGGAAGAGAAAATTATGATATTTTCAAAAAAAATATCAGTAAAGTTTAAGAACACTAATGATCCGAATTGTTCAATGGGACGTTTGATTACGTTTTATAGAAACAACGAGGTCTGCGCTCATTTGTCTTTAACATGGGAATGTAAATTGTGGTTCGCCTTTTACAGGCGAGTAAATAAAGAATGGTCGGATTTTTATCTATATCAAAATTTTAATGAGATTTTATTTTCAGATACAAACGAATTCCATTTTATTTATGACGATGAGCAAGATTTTGTAATCTTGAAGCAGAATAATATAATTGAAAAAATTGAGTTGGAAGGCAATAAGGTTCCTCTTAACGATGTGAGGTTTTTGGAGAATTTTAACGATCATAAAATGGATATAAAAAACAATGTGTTTGAAATTTGCGAATCAGATTTAGTGGTTGACCATAAAGATAAAGAGATCTTCTTCGACATGATATTGTGTGGTTATAAAGCTTTTAATTGGTTAGAATTATGTCTTACAAGCCTTTTGGAAACCTATATCGCATTTCCTGCTAGTAGCGCCAAATTGAAGAAATTCATATATTGTGACAATAATTATGGGGTAGATCTGCAAATTTCTAAAAGGATAATAGAAGATTTCGGGAGAAAAGCAAAAGATTACTTTGAAGTTATATATTTTGAGAATTTGGACAAGACTTATTGTCATAATAGGATCAGCGGAGTTAACCAAGCCGTTAAATTGTCTAATTCAGAAATTATAACGATGATTGATTCTGATGTAATTTTTCTATATCCAGAATGGCTTGATTATTACAAGAATTTCAACTCTTTAGGGGTAGACTGTGTTGGTGAGATTCTTAAATCAATGAATACAGATAGAATAAGACATGCTTCTTTTTTGTTACCAAGATTAAATCCTTGTTTTTTGAGTTTTAGAGCATCATATCTAAAGGAAGCCATTCGAAAAGACGAAAATATCTTGGGAGACTATACTTTATCTGTCCAATATTATAATTTAAATATCAATATGGTTGGGTTTCATTTTTCTCATATTTATCTAGACATGATTTCGAATAATATGAATATTTTTGTTTTTGGTATACCGTCTTTGATATATCACGTACAATCTGGTTCTTTCGAAGAGTTTCATAATGAATGTATGAAGAAAGAAAAAATTAAAAAGTTTATAGCCCATTTAGAATATATAAAGGCAAACGACACGACATATCCTTTTTATGATATTTTTAAAGACAATGAGATTTTAAATGTCCATTGAAATAGAATGTATTATTGTTTGCGAGTTATACGGGGATGTTTTACGACATTCTCTTCCGATCAATAAAGTCATATTAAATGATATTACCGTAGCAACTTCTGAAAGAGATTTAGAAACGCAAAATCTTTGTGAAGAAAACAGTGTAAAAAGTTTTGTAACAAATAGGTTTTTTGAATCTAGAAACTCTCCTTTTGATAAAGAAGCCGTATTGAACTTATGCCTAAAAAATATAAAGAAAACAGATTGGGTTTTGTTATTGGATGCGGATATTGTTTTGCCAAAAAATATTATGAGTATTTTAAATTCGAAAGAATTCGATGAAGAAATAATATATGGGGCAAACAGGAGAATATGTACCTCAAAAGAAGAATGGAATCAAAACAATAATATTAAACAATATATATGCGCAAATGAAACCAGACCGGCTGGTTTTTTTCAATTATTTCATTCTTCTTCTAAAATTTTAAATGAAGAATCCCCATGTGAAGAAAATCATGATTTTTCCAATTATCAACAAGAAAGCCCAGATTTCGTTTTTGCATATAAATTTAAAAGATATGAAATGATAAAAGAATTTGAGGTTTTACACATAGGACATTTTAATGCCGAGAATTGGAGAGGGAGGGTTTCTCCGAGATGGTAGCTTTTAAGTGCGAAGAGAAGAACCAATACGATAGAGATTTGAATATTTCTTTTGTCTTGACAGATTCTCAAATATCTCCAACTGATTTAATAAATTGGAACAATGAGAGGGGAGATCCATGTGCTTTTTTAGCGATCCGGCACGAAAGATATGCTTATTCTAAAATGATAGAATTTGGGTACTTCGATACCGGGCTGAATGATTGGGTAACTAAACATTCTCCGTGTTTCGCCATGATTGTTGGTAATTATAGTATAAAGATCGTACATTTCGATGATTATTCTCAGATTTCAATATATAAAAACACCGTAATGATAGAGACATTTATTTTTGAGATAAAAGAACATCAGAGGGCAGAAAAAATAGAAATAAAAATAAATGTATTTTCTTTAGGTTGCTTCAGATCTATTTATGTAAACAAAGAGTTGTTTTACGAAGGCGAAAAATATATAAAACAATCTTACGGTAATTGTCTCCTAGTTACAATGTCGAATAATAACGAAAAATATTTGCGGTCATCGAAAAACGTTTTTCTTTCCGCTTATTATAACGGGAAATGGGATGGCGATTTTCTATTTCTTAATTATGACTTTGGAGAAAACGAATGGTTTCGGAATAATGGCATACAATCGTTGAAATTTACGAATGAAGATTTTAATGATTTGACAAATTTCCATATAAACAAAATGTATTATTATGGAAAATTTATATTATTCAAAACAATGTTTAAAAAATGGGACTATATAATGTTTTTAGACGCAGATTGTTTTATTAATAGCACAATAAAAAAAATAGAATTAATAGATAATTTCGCAGCCGTACCGAAGTATAATTTTATTCATGCCTGTAAAGTAAATAAATCAGCAGAAGAGGGGTGTTTTAAAGATTTTAAAGAAGAATATGATATGGATTCAAGTTTTTTTGGAACCGGATGCATGATTATCGATACCAAAATGATTAAAGAAAACGATGAGACTTTCTTTGATCTTTGCAATTTAACTAACAAATATGGTCAGTTAATCAAAATGACACCGGAAGAAAGCATTATCAATTTTTTTATATCAAAAATAAATTGGACTAGACTTCCATGTATTTATGATTTTATCATTGGTCATAATTTATTTATATCAGAGCAAGATAAAACAAATATAATAAATTATCATATATATAGCCCTAAACCTTGGATATCCGAAAACAATCCGCTGTATGGACAATGGTCCGAAATGTTAAAAAATAGAATATATGCATAAAATAAAAATCATACAGCCAGGTCGTCTCGGAGATATTTTTATCTGTTTACCAATATCGTATCATTACCATGCACTTGGCTACGAAGTCAAATGGCCAATCTTCAAGCAATATGCTTTCGTTCAAGCCTATGTAGATTATGTAAATTTTGACGTTTTAAAAGAGAGCGTCGATACGCAAGAGGATATCTCCAGGGCTATTGAGAAATGTTATAGACAGATACCAGGATGTGAAAATTTAGATATCTGTTTTGGTTTTATTATCAACCACAACGATAAAAAATGGGCTAAAATCGATTTGTCGTTCGATGCCTTTAAATACAGTTTGGCAGGCTTAGACATATCGGAAAAGTTCAAGCTGAAAATCAATAGGAATTATAAAAAAGAATCAGAACTTGTCGACATGCTGGTCAAAGAGCCGTTCTACTTTGTTCACGATGTTGGCTCCAATTACAATTATGATTTCAAATTAGATTTTACAGTAATCAAATACAGACATATAGACGGTTTTACGATGATAGATTGGCTTGGAATAGTGGAGAAAGCGGAGAAGTGCTTCTTTGTCGATAGTAGTTTTTTAAATCTGGTGAACGGATTGGGATTGGTAAAAGGGAAGAGATTTTTTAAACGTAAATCTGGACCGAAATTCACGCCTATATTGGATGACGATTGGAAGGAATTTGAATGAAAATAGCACTAATTTTGGGAGTCGGCGGACAGACCGGTTCTTATTTGTCTGAAATTTTACTCAAAAAACATTATTACGTTCTTGGATTGATTAGAAAATCTTCGGTCAATAACACTGAGCGCCTGCAGCATATTCTTACCAATAAGAATTTAAAACTTATTTATGGGGATGTGACAGACCAAAGTTCAGTTCGTAGTGTTATTGATAAGTATCATCCGGAAGAGGTCTACAATCTAGCCGCACAGACCATGGTGGCAGAATCATGGAATCAGCCATTTTCTTTTGTCAATTCTATTGTAGATGGCACTCTTAATTGCCTTGAGTCAATTCGAGAAGTAGATAAGACCATTAAGATGTTCCACGCTGCGTCGAGTGAGATTTTTGCAGGGACCACCGAATCTCCTCAAAACGAGCAAACTGCTTGTTGCCCAACCAATCCCTATGGTTCGGCGAAACTGTGCGCTTTTAATTTAGTTAAGAATTATAGAGAAAAATACGGTATGTTTGCCTGTAATGGAATTTGCTACAATCACGATTCAGAAAGACGGAATGAATATTTTATTACTAAGAAAATCTCTATCGCGGTGGCTAAGATTAAAGCCGGAAAACAAAATCGTATTGTCCTAGGTGATCTTACTGCGCAGCGAGACTGGTCTTACGCCAAAGATATTGCCGAAGCCATGCATTTGATGTTGCAGGCAAAACAACCAAAAGATTATATTCTTTCAAGCGGTAAAACTCATACGGTTCAAGAATTAGTTCAATTCGCCTTTCAAGCGGCAGAAATATACGATTGGGAGAAATATGTTGAGATTGATCAGTCGTTAGTAAGACCCAAAGAGAGCGTGATTTTCTGTGGAGACAATACTAAAGCCAAGACGGAATTGAAGTGGAAACCCAAGGTAAAATTCGAAGACTTGATTAAAAATATGGTAGAATTTGAGATTGAGAAGGAGATGGAGCATGCCTGTGAAACAATTTGATGAACTGATCGGAAAGAAATTTTACAAAAGCGGTCTGAGAAAACCTTGCCTCTGGCGCGTAGCGCCTGAGGGCAGGACTTGTCCCGAGGATGAGTCAGACCCGCGAAAATAACTTAAAATAATTTTAAAATAAAAGAGGAAGAAAATAACTATTTAGAGAACAAAATAAGTAGGACAGATCAGGAGATATCAAGATGAAAAAAGACAACATGTTGTCAACAAAAATCACAGATCAGCAAAGAAATATGATTAAAGAAATGCGTGAAGATTATCACTTGAACGTATCTTCTTTAATAAGGGATTTTATAGAAAAACGCTATGTTCAGACAAAGAAGAATAAACAATGAAAGTTTTTATGAGATTTAAGTACAAATTAAATCCAACTGCATATCAAAAACAAAAATTACTGCAATTTGGTGGTTGTACTAGATTCCTATGGAATCAATTATTGGAAGAAAATTTAAGATACGAAAAATTAACTGGAGAATATAAGAATTTTAACGATATGACGAAGTCTATAATTAGATTAAAACAAGAACATGAGTTTTTAAAAGAAGCACCGGCTCAAAGTCTTCAACGAGTAGCAAGACATCAAGAAATGACAATAAACGAATATAAAAAGAAGAAAGACACCAAAGATTATTTTAAAAAGAAAGCAAAACGAGAAGCAAAGAAACAAAAAAGAATAGCAATGGGAACGTTCAACCCAGATAAAACAGAAACCGATGTATTTTTTCCAAATTTTAAAAAGAAATCTTCACAAGAAGATGCGTTTTATATTCCTCAAGCATGGTCATCAACAAAGAACTTTGTTAAAATACCAAAAATCGGTAAGGTTAAATGGATAAAACATCGACCACTTCGTGGAAAACCAAAGTCAATCACAATTACTCAGCATGGGAAAGACTGGTTTTGCACCGTGCTTTGCGAAGTTAATATCATCGAACAAGAAATGAAAGATGAAAATATTGCTGGCGTCGATCTTAATTTAATAGAATTTGCAGTACTATCGGATGGGACAAGAATTGAACGACAAAGATTCACGAATAAGAACGAGAAGAAGTTGGCGCGAGAACAACGTAGACTAAGTAGAAAAGTCAAAGGTTCGAACAACTACGAAAAACAAAGGAGAAAACTGCAGAAAGTTCACGACAAGATCGCGAACCAGAGAAAGGATTTTCTCAATAAGACTTCTCATTTTATGATAACCAAGTACGATGGGTTTTCTTTTGAAACGCTGAACATTCAAGGAATGGTTAAAAACCACAAATTGGCAAAGAGTATTCACGACGTTTCTTGGTACGAATTCAAACGACAAATGGAATATAAATCAAAATGGAATTTTAAATATTTTATTGAGATTGGAACGTTTGAACCAAGCACTAAGATGTGCAGTGGTTGTGGTTCGATCAAGAACATGAAGTTGTCAGATCGAACTTATGAATGCCCAAAATGTGGTTTGGAAATAGATAGAGATCTAAACGCAGCAATAAATATTAGAAATATAGGATTACGAAATACTTTCGGACTGAAAGTAATTTACGCTTGTGGAGATGATGTAAGACAGACTTCGGCTGAGCCGAAGACAATGCAGTCGTCGGTGAAACAAGAAAATGGACTCAATCGGTAATATGAGGAAGCCTCAGGTCTTGACCCGAGGTAGGTCACAAATTCGCCACGATTAAAGGCTATGTAAATATTCGTTGGTTTGGATCGTCGAACGGATATTATTCTGAGAGCGTTGAATTCGTAAAAGAGGAGAAGTAAATGAAGATTTTATTGCTAGCGTTTTGTTTTGTTTTATTGGCATCATGTACTCAGATTCGCTATAACGTAGATTCGCATGAGATAAAATATTTGAGTTTGCTTCAAAAAAAGACGCTCAACGTGTCAGTCGTTTACGATCCTATTTCTGGAAAAGAAAACGTCAACGTTGCGTTTAGCACGAATTCAGATCCCGCTGTTCAGATGTTTCAAGCAGCATTGGCAGCGGCAGCTCAAGCTGCGGTTTTATACGGAGGTGGCATTCCGGTCGCTCCTTTGACGCCTCTTCGTCAGCCATCAATATCTGACGATCTTCCCTCTCTTCCAAAGAATTAGGAATTGATTTTTAAATGAGCAGAAAATATTGTTGGCGTAAGATTTTTTCATACGAATATAAGCGTTGCGATTATGATTGTGTAGAAGTTTGGACCAACGAGAATGATTTTAGGTTGGTAAAATTTCCAAGCAATCTAGAAATGGAAGGAAAATGGTGTTTGTTTTCACCGTTTGATAAGATGCTTGGACGTGCTTCGGGGAAGAATGCGCCAATCGATTGGGCAGATTCGGTGATCGCGAAAGATCTAAGATAAAATAAATAGAGTTGGGATTTTTTGTTGCAATCTGGTTTTAGGTTTGGTACATTGGTTTTGTGCCGGAGAAGAACGGCATTTAGAAAGGCAAATCTTCAAATGAATCTGTGCAATAAAATCTCCGAAGATTATATTTGCGGCGCAAATTTACAGCTAGAAAACTAAAGAAGCAATCTAAAGGTTTTTGCGGATATCAATGGATGGTTGAATCGATTATTGATTTTGGAGAAATTCTAACAGCAGAGCAGCGCAAAGCGCTGATTAAAGAAAAAGGAATGGCGGCTTTTACATGAAAGATTCAATTGGGATCGACACCGAGTTCTTTATTTGCGCCTGCCATTCTGACGAGCACACCCTTAAATTCACGTTTATTGAAGATCCGGATTACAACGAAATATATGTTTCCGCCTTTCTAAGAAGTGATTTTAGCGAAATAGGCTATCCGTTTTGGCTTCCATGGCTCACGATAAAGATCTTGGATGATTTCATCATAGTTCCGTTTAAAAGACTAAAGACCGCTCTTAAATATCTATTCTCGTCAAAAGAGAAGTACGGACATTTTGATTGCTTTATACTTAAGCCAGAAGATTGCGACCGTATGATTGAATTCGTAAATAAATTGAAGGTCGCAGAAGAACAGCGCAAGGAAAAGTTTCGTGGGATTAGAGGCGAAGATGCCGTCGATTTCGTTCAGAATTACTAAAAATTATTTTTTTGAGGCAGACATTCTCAGAAAGATCAGATCTTTCAAAGACGGGATATCATTTCTTGAATTTGAATTTAATTTAGACCTGTATAGAGGAGATCACAATCCTAAAGGTCGAATAATGTTGGTGATCTTCAATTGGAAGATTTTTGAGTTCGAAATATACAACATAAATCACGTAGATTGGGAATAAAATGAAACTGGACGATCTTGTTGGGAGACATTCTTTAAGTGGCGTGGATTTTGAATCTGAGCCAGGAGACGACTGTAACGATTACCATGATTCGATGGTTTGCCGTTTTGTTGTGGACGACATTACCTACGCGGCGATAGAAGATCCTTCCGATGGATACCGAAGCGCGATGCAAGATATTTTAATTTCAAAGAAAAAGATCAAGAATAAATTCAAACCAGTTAAAGTCTTTGCCCATATGGCGCATGGCAAATATAGTTGCGACGATAAATACATTTTGGAAATTTACGATGAGAAAACTGGCAAGTTGGTCCTGGAAATGGGTACGGATAGTTCAGATGTTTATTATCCTAGTTTCGTGGCAAATTTTAGTCCCGAGAACATGGTTTGTAACATCGCAGTTGGCAAGAAGATCCTCAAACCCAAAAAGGAGAATAGAAAATGAAGATCCGCTCAGGTTTCGTTTCAAATTCATCGTCCAGTTCTTTTGTCGCTTTCATCCCGGTTCAATTCTTCGATGAACTTTTTAGTCTATTTATCAATATGCGTTTTGAGGGAGAGCCACCGTCAGAAAAAGCATGCGTAAAACTAAAGAAACTAATTCGTAAGCATCTTGATACGGCGCATAGTGTTCTGGGAGAATTTCTGACCTATACTGCTTGTAGCGATGCTGGTGGCATGAGCGTGAATTCGTTTTGCGAAGATGAAGACGATGAAACGTTTGTAGAAGAATATAACAAAATTATTCTTGGTAAAAAAGAAAACGTGGAAAAGGAAGATTCGGAAGAAGATGAAGTGTTCGAAGATGGCGACGATTATGATTCTGACGCTTCGTACGACATTGTGAGTTCTTTCGAGGACGCTTTGGAGTCGATGAGCAAAGACGGGAAGGTTTTGTCTTGTGGGACGGATATGTAAAATGAGTAGAAAGAAAATATTCGTATTGTCTTTGATTATCGCTATATTTCTTTTCGTGATGGCAAAATTAGAGATGCAGGATCAGGAAGAGAGTTTTAAAATAGATAGAACTCTTTTGGAGAAGAAATGAAAATTAAAGTTTTGTTAATGTGGTTCTTGATTATATGCTCTTCTTGTTCGAGCGTTAAAACTAACAAGGTCGAGTACGTAAAAGACACGGCATTTGGTCCACATCCTGCAACGGAGGCGAAGCCTTCGTTGGCGAAGAGAATCTGGACTAGAATGAATCCTTTGTACAATTCCAAATGGAGCTCAACGAAAAAGATAGCATATTTTGTGTCTCCGTTGGGCCACTGACCGCTTTGCGCGAGTGCCAGTTTGGCATTCTCCATGTTTGTCGGTGATAAAAAAGCAAGAACCAATTCTAATTATGTAGATCCATTGGGAATATTTAAAGTCGATCTCGATTTTGAACAGAAGTGGTTTGTCCTAAAAGACCCAGAGTTAATGCAGAAAGAAAAGCAAAATGATTGAACATGCTTACACCTTTGACGACGTAAATCTTACTCCTACCTATTCAGAGGTAGATTCACGTAGCCATGTTAATCTTGAAAGCGAATTAGTAAGTGGATTAAAATTCAAAATCCCTATTATTTCCGCTAACATGAACACGGTCACAGAAGCCAGAATGATTAAGGCGATGCTTGAAAATGGTGGAACCGGAGCACTTCATAGGTATTTCACAGAAGAAACTTTCGAGAGAGAAATTAACAAATTACATGATTGTTCTGGATATGGTATTACTGTTGGAACCGATTTGAATATAGTAGAAGCATTTTTATCGATAGCGAAAAATCCTTCCTACGTGATTATTGACATTGCTCATGGCCACAGCAAGCATATGAAGGACACGATTAAATTTATAAAAACTTGCTATCCCGATTTGCCTATTATTGCCGGAAATATTTGCACTTCTATGGCAGCTTGGGATTTGGCTGAATGGGGCGCATCGGTTTTGAAGGTAGGAATCTCGGCGGGTGGGATTTGTTCTACGCGAAAAATAGCAGGCGTTGGTTTTCCTCAATGGTCGGCAGTAAAAAATGTAGCCGAGACGGTCAGAACAATAAATAAAAACGAAGGGCTAAACATCAAAGTAATTTCAGATGGTGGACATCGTCTTCCTGGTGATTGCGCAAAAGCACTTGGTGCTGGAGCAGATTTTGTGATGCTTGGAAGTATGTTGGCGGGAACGACAGAAACTCCTGGCAATGTTTTGACTACGGGATTTGAACTGCAAAAAAAAGTAAAACTATATCAGGGCAGTGCGTCTCATAATGCGCAGATCGTTCAATTTGGCAAAGAGAAAAAAGATGTTTATGCTGAAGGCGCTGCGACATTTGTTCCATATAAAGGAGACGTTGGAGACGTGCTTTTCGATATTGTTAAAGGCATTCAGAGTGCATTGTCCTATTGTGGCTGTTGGAACTTAGAAGAATTTCACGAGTATTGTCAAATGGACGCCGCTTGGAATTTCGGAACTTTTGCCAATTTCAATGAAGGTCGCCCGCATATTGTGAAGGAGAACTAAAATGCTTCCCAGACTTCCTGGAGACAAATCCGATACGTACTATAATAATTTAGTGACTGCCTTTCAAGTCTTGTCGCAAAAACAAGTAATTATGAACGATCAATATTTAAAACTTTCATGGAATAGAGAGAGATATGAAGCGGTAGAAAAGATCACTTCGGTTCCATGGCAAGTCGTTGGCGTTTTGCACATGAGAGAATCAGATTTTAATTTCGATTGCAATCTTTGCAATGGAGAGCCTCTGAATCAAGTCACACAACTGGAACCAAAGGGACTGGGTCCGTGGGCGACTTGGGAAGATTCTGCGGCTGATGCTATTAAATACGACAAAGATCTTTTGCCTGAGAAATGGGATATGGCGTCAACTTTTAGGTATCTTGAAGGGTACAATGGTTTTGGCTATATGGGTATTGGAGTTCATTCCCCTTACCTTTGGTCTTTTTCAAATATTGGAGTAGGAGTTGGTAAATACACGTCAGATGGGCATTACGATCCTCGTGCTGTTGATGATCAATGCGGATGCGCAACAATGCTGATTCACATGGGATTTCAAGGCACATCCGAGAAGCCAGTATTCGTTTTTTCGGAAGACTACACTCCGAAGTCAGAGAATGTAGATTTGCAATTATTGATTAACGAAATCATAGGCAAGAAGCAATTATCGTATATCAAGTTGAAGACAGACGGAGTTCTGGGCGACAAGACAAACGCTATGATGTTAAAAATGTTTGGTTTCAAACTATTCGGTTCCAATTAAGAAAGGAAAGTCAAATGAGCAACACAGCAAGTAGTGACGGACTAAAGCAGATGCACAAGGATCTAAATCTTATCCTTCGTGGCGCAACAGAAGAGCAAATGTTGATGTACGTGAAGTTCGATGAGCAAAACGAAGAGATCCTAAATATGTCAAAGAAGTGCAAGACTTTGCATAATGACGGGGAACGGTATTTCCCTCCTGTTGTTAAATATAACCAAATTATTAAAGAATCGAAAGAATGCATTAAAGAAGGTAAGGAATATATTAATTCTGAATTGATCGCTCCTTCGCTTATTGACACGTTCGTGAAGAAGCAGCAGGAGTTGCTCAAGAAGATGAACGTAGTTCTGGGAACCCTTAAGATAACGGCGAAGGAATTTTTCCCGGTACGTTTGCAGGCTTCGATTTGTCAATGTGAAGCAAAGCACGATGTAGGTTGCCAATGCGAAGGGCATAACCACGTCCATGCTTGAAATTTTTAACGAAGATTGTATTCCTGGAGCGAAAGAGCATTTCGAGGACAATTCAGTTGATTTGATTGTCTGTGACCCGCCCTTTGGCATTGGTGGCGTTGATCTGGATGTAATGTACCACCGTAAAAAAGAGAGCCTCATCCACGGCTATAAAGAACAATCTCTCAACGAAAAAGAATACCAAGCGTGGACCTTCGACTGGGTTTCACAGGCGAAGAGAATTCTAAAACCAAATGGAGCGATGTATGTATTTTCTTCTTGGTCTAAATACGATCTTCTCAGGAATGTGGTGAGCGATCTAAAATTATATATCATCAATGAGATTATTTGGAAGTATAATTTCGGAGTTTATACTAAAAACAAGTACGTCACTTCGCATTATCCCATTTTGTATCTAAAGAAAGACAAGAAAGAGAAGCACACTTTCAATCGTGAATGCCGATACAAAGACGCCGATAAAGACGACCGAGGATCGGTTCAGTACCGAGATAGAGAAGATGTTTGGACGATTAACCGAGAATACCATCCTGGCGAGAAAAAGAATGTTAATAAATTACCGGATGAGATTGTCCGTAAGATGATTCAATATTCTTCCAATCCAGGTGACAAAGTTTGTGATTTCTTTCTTGGTAATTTCACGACGGTTAAAGTAGCGAAAGAACTTGGCAGAATCCCAAGTGGCTTCGAGATAAACAAAGAGTCTTTCGAATACTTTAAAGACAAATATTGAGAGGATTTTAAAATGGCAGGGCGCACGGCTTCTTTCTGGCATCGTTTTTGTTTTAAATATTTGCCTTTTCTGTTTATTGTTTGCCCGTTAGGTAATCGCCATTGGCGCTGGAATCAAATTTGCCGTTGTGGCAAGCACGAACATTGCGGAAAGCATCGTTCGGATACTTATGAGTATAAACGTAAAGATACTTGGATGAGACTTAGAACTGGCGAACTTGTGAAACCCAGAAAGTATTGGAAATAGGAGATCAGAATGCAAAAACAAATTATTAAACTAAGAGAAATCGTTTGGGAAATTACGGGTAGATGCGAGAACCGTTGTGATTTTTGCGGTTCCAAGTCTCAATGGAACGAAGCGATTGACGAGAAGAATATTCTAGATATAGCAAACGCAATTTCAGAATATCCTCCAGAAGAAATCGATATATCTGGTGGCGATCCACTTCTTGTTAAATACAATGTCCATCGTGAAATCGTGATGCTGCTGAAAGCCAATAAGACCAAATGCAAGATCGTAATTAATCCTAGAAGCGTAAATGATCGCAACAAGAACGAGAATGTCAATACTCTGAATCTTTATGATCTTATTGGAGTTTCAATCAACAATAAGGAAGATATAGAGAAGTTCGAAACATTTTCGAGTGCTCTCAAGAGTCATTTTACCATTATTACGAATTTCAATACCATAAATCTTTATTCGTATCAGCGCATTGAAGAATTCGTTAAGAAGCACAATTGCGCTTGGATGATCCAATACACTGTTTTTAGCAGGAAGTATGCAGACGAAGATAATTTGGCGGCTTTGTATTCAAAGGGCAACGAAGATGCGTTTAATTTTCTTCAAGACAAGATCAATGAATCGATTAAGAACAACGTTAAGATTATTATTTCAGACAATGCCAGCGATGGTCTTTGCGGTGCAGGGAGAGTCGCGTGCGGCATTCTGAGTAATGGCGACGTAATCGGTTGCCTGTCGATGCGCTCGTGGATGCAGCATTCTGAAATGAATGAAATTTCGGAAGGAAACGTTTTGACAACGTCTTTAAAAGATATCTGGGAGAGTGGTTTTGGAAGATATCGCTTTAATGAATTCAAATGCTGCAAGGACCATTGTCGCAATAAATGCATTTCTAATGAATGCTCAAAACCAGTACTTGGCGTTATCGATTGGAATAAAATTAAGATTTTACAGAATCCCAATGTCGTCGCCGTATATTATGGTGTTACGGATTGGCGAAAACCAGAACCGTGGACAAAGCCGAATGTTTATGCATATTCGGTGATTGAAGGAGATAGCAAGTGGAGAAACTGGGGAACTGGAACAGGCGATGTCACTCCAATTTATTCAGTGACAGAATCAAACGGCTCTACTCCAACTGTCAAAAATTATGAATTTAAGGAATTGTCAGATATCCTTAAAAAACGCAACAAAATGGAGCCATAAATGCCCAAGAGCATTGAGTTAATTGTTTCTGAAATTCTATCAGATAAATCCGATTATTACTGTCACATCATACAAGATAATAATTGCGTTGGCAATAGGAACGCAGTGATTAAACTGTTTGATGATTACACAAAAGACGCAGAGGACGTGAAGATTAAGGCAATTAGCGCAGCTATCCGAAATGCTTTGAAGAAAGAGAATTTTGATGTTTCTGTAGACACAAATCTCTCTTCTATGGCTTTGGATGCGGCGGAAGGCATTTTGAAAAGATGCATAATTATTAGAACTTCTCTTTCTGCTGATAAAATTTAATTTTGATTGGAAAACAAAATGCTGGTTAATATTGATGGAGATATTTTAGATTGTAAATCTCAGGTAATTGCGCATCAAGCAAATTGCGTTTCTAAAGAAGCCGGTGGTTTGGCTAAGTTTATTTTTAAGAAATTCCCGTGGGCAGATACTTATTCAAAACGAGAAGATGTGAATTGCGAGAGCGATAAGCCCGGAACAATTACTGTTCTTGGCAATGGAAAAGATCAGCGATACGTAATTAACATGTATGCGCAATTTTATCCAGGAAAGGCACAATTCGGAAACGATACTAAAGAAAAACGTATAGAGTTTTTCCAAACGTGCCTCGATAAAATAGCCAAGGTCAACGGGCTCAGGTCCATCGCCTTCCCATATCAGATTGGCTGTGGGCTTGCTGGAGGCGTCTGGGAGACCTATAGGAGCGTCAGCGACCCACGAATTAATTCGTGGGCTTGTGCGTAGCAAGTCCTAGCTGATTAGGAGGCTTTATCAATGATAAAGCAGAAGTTATCGAAGAGACATACCGATTCAGACCTCTCCAACACACCTACGGATACTTCACTAGTCTGTAGCTCTCGTGATCATGAATTAAACAGTCCTGGGGACAGTGTTCATGATAAAAAAACCTCCGATAACAACTCCGAAGTGAACCATTCCCAGCATAGTGGGAGTTCGAACGTTAAAGTCTCGAACATTGTCTATGTGCTCAGCATGAGCGGGGAACCGCTCATGCCAACCAGTCAAGGTAAGGCAAGTCATATTTTAAAAAGAGGAGGAGCAAAAGTAGTTTCAAGAAAACCGTTCACAATTAAATTAAATTATCCATGTGGTAATAATAAGCAGGAAATTAAATTAGGATTCGACCCTGGTTACGAAAATGTCGGGGTGTCGGCAATAACAGAAAAGAAAGAATTGTACGCAGCGGAAGTAGTTTTGAGATCTGATATCGTTGGTTTGATGAAAGAACGCAGTACATATCGAAGAACTAGAAGAGGTAGATTGTGGCATCGTCAACCTCGTTTTAGTCATAGAACAAGATGCAAAGGATGGCTAGCGCCATCCATTCAGCACAAGAAAGATTCGATGCTAAAGATTGCTGATCGAATTGCCAAAATCCTTCCCATTACCTCAGTTATTTACGAAGTGGCAAAATTTGATATTCAGAAAATCATAAATCCAGAAATTTACGGTAAAGAATATCAAGACGGAGAACAAAAAGGTTTTGAGAACGTTAAGAAGTATGTTTTGTACCGCGATGGTTACAAATGCCAGCATTGCAAAACCAAAGAAAAAGTAGTTTTGCATGTTCATCACATAATTTTCAGAAGTGATGGTGGTACTGATCGACCAGCAAATCTTATAACTTTATGTGAGAAATGTCATGGCTTGGTTCACGAAGAAAAAATTAAGTTGAAAGTCAAAATTGAAAAACAATTTAAAGCAGAGACCTTCATGAATATCGTTAGGAAGAGGATGATCAAAGAACTTAAGCAGAAATACGTCGTTGAAGAAACCTACGGATATTTAACTGCACTTCATCGTAGAGAGTTTGAAATTGAGAAAACTCATGTGAACGATGCATTTTGTATTGCCGGAGGAACTAATCAAGAACGTTGCAATGTTCTGTATTATGGTCAAAAACGAAGAAACAACCGTGGAATTCAAGTGAATAGAAAAGGCTTCAAACCAAGCGTTAGAAAACAAAGATATAAATTACAGCCGAAAG
>OCZT010001708.1_pt1 | contig 22730 bp, 22 predicted proteins | sample 1539031 | NCBI WGS metagenome assembly OCZT01 (sample SAMEA3539308, study PRJEB22396) | soil metagenome | biome: tundra; feature: field; material: soil | place: USA | collected 2010-05 | depth 0.15 m | reverse complement strand
CCAAAGAGAACGTGCTGACGCGGACCGACGACTTCATCAAGTGGTTCCTGCCGAAGATCGAGAAATTTCCGCGAAACTACAAATTCCTGTTCGTAGACCGGCTGGTGGAGATTCAGTTCGATGTGCTGGAGAACCTGATCGAGGCGTATTACCGGAAGGAAAAAATCGCGAACTTGCGGGCGGCGAACATCGGCGTGGAGAAACTGCGGCATCTGCTGCAAATCTCGACCGAGATGCGCTTGCTGCGCTTCGACCAGCTTGAATATGCTACGCGTTCTCTGAACCAGATTGGGTCCATGATCGGCGGTAAATTGTTGAAAACGGGCCGGGCGGCCTGAGAGGCCGCCGCAGGCCGAGGGCCTGCCCCACTTTTCGATTATTCTTGGTAGGATGATCTCCCGTGTGTTCACGATCACCCTAGCCGCCGCGGCGTTCGCCAGCGCGCAAAGTCCGCCCCCCACCCCGGTGCACCCCGTCACCGACACCCTGCACGGCGTCGCCATCACCGATCCCTATCGCTGGCTGGAAGACCAAAACAGCCCCGAAACGCGCGCCTGGCTGGACGCACAGATCCGCTACACGCAGACGTTCCTCAGCCGCATCCCCGTCCGCGATAAAGTGAAGCAGCGTCTCGAACAGCTCAGCCGCATCGATTCCTACGGCTTCCCCACCGAACGCCATGGCCGCTACTTCTTCGGCCGCCGCCTGGCGAATGAAAACCGTGGCTCCATCTGCATACGCACGGGCCTCGACGGCAAGGACGAAGTGCTGGTCAACCCCGCGGATATCGGCAAGGACGAAACCACCACCGTGTTCCTCGTGGGCGTTACGCGCGACGGGAAGCTGCTCACCTACGGCATCCGCCACGGCGGCGAGGACGAGGAAGAGTACCGCATCCTCAACCTGGAAACGCGCCAGTTGCTCGCCGACAGCCTGCCCCGCGCCCGCTATTTCGGCATGTCCATCAAGGAAGACCAGAGCGGATTTTTCTATTCGCGCTACGCTATCACTGCCGGCAGCACCGCCGGCAGCCGCGTCTTCTACCACGCCATGGGCAAGCCCGCCGCGGAGGATCGCGAAATCTTCGGCGAGGGACACGGCCCGGATACCATCATCGGCGCGGAGCTTTCCGAAGACGGCCGCTATCTGCTCATCACGGTCGACATCGGCGTGCCGCCCAAGAAGACCGAAGTCTGGGTGCAGGACGTGACGGCGGGCGGCCCGCTACGCCCAATCGTGAACGACGTGGATGCGGAGTTCCGCCCCTTCATCCGCGGCGACCAGATCTATCTTTGGACGAACTGGAACGCGCCCAACTGGCGCATTCTGGCCGCGAATCTGCGCGATCCCGCGCGCGCGAAATGGAAAGAGATCGTGCCGGAATCCAAGTGGCCCATCGATAGCGCCACGGGCGTGGCGGGGCGGCTATTCGTGAAATATCTCGAAGACGTCAATTCGCGCGTCAAGCAATACGATCCCTCAGGCAAGTATCTCGGCGACATGAAACTGCCGGGCATCGGCAGCGTGTTCGGACCGGAAGGCCTGTGGGAAAGCGACGAAGCGTTCTTCTACTACACTTCGTTCGCGGACCCCGGCGCCATCTATCGCTACACGCCCTCGCGGGAGCTCGAACAAGTGTGGTTCCGCGCTGCGGTCCCCATCAAGCCCGAGGATTTCGAGGTCAAGCAGGTCTGGTACGAATCCAAGGACAAGACCCGCGTGCCCATGTTTCTGGTCTATCGCAAGGGCCTCCAGTTGGACGGCCACCGTCCGGTGTTTCTGACCGGCTACGGCGGATTCGCGTCCAGCGAAGTACCCGCGTTTTCGCAGGCGGCCGCCGTGTGGACCGAAATGGGCGGCGTGTTCGCGCAGCCCAACCTGCGCGGGGGCGGGGAATTCGGCGAGAAGTGGCATCGCGCCGGCATGTTCGAAAAGAAGCAGAATGTGTTTGACGATTTCATCGCTGCGGCCGTTTGGCTGGTGGCGAATCACTACACCGAGCCGCGCAAGATCGCTATCGAAGGCGTATCCAATGGCGGCCTGCTGGTGGGCGCAGCCATTACACAGCGCCCCGATCTGTTCGGCGCGGCGGTGTGCGGCTATCCGCTGCTCGATATGCTGCGCTATCAGAAGTTCAAGGTGGGCAGTTACTGGGTCACCGAGTACGGCTCGGCGGACGACCCCAAGCAGTTCGCGTATCTGCGGCTTTATTCGCCCTATCACAACGTGCACCAGGGCACCAAGTATCCGGCGGTGCTATTCATGTCGGGCGACTTCGATACGCGCGTCGACCCGCTGCACGCGCGTAAGATGACGGCGCTGATGCAATCGTCCACGGGCGGCGACAAGCCCATCCTGCTGAAGTACGACACCAAGTCCGGCCACTCCGGTGGGAAGCCGGTGAATCAACAGATCGAGGACGACGCGGATTGGATCAGCTTCCTTTGGGAAAAAGTTGGGGGGAACCGCTCCCTTACGGTCGCGGCTCGGTAACTTTCGCGAAGCGGGTATAGTATTCTGTAACTGAGCCGACTGTGTTCCAGCTCAAAGACTCACACCTCCACAGCAGCGTCTTCGCGATGGCGCTCACCACCTTCGCGGTGCTGGTTTCCCTGCTGTTGCGCCCGTTGCTGGAGCCGAACTTCTTCCTCCCCTTCCTGGTAGCCGTATTCGCCAGCGCCTGGTATTACGGGCATGCCGGCGGATTTTCGGCCACCGCGCTCTCCACGGTGGCGCTCGGCGCATTACTGGTCGAGCTGCGTGAGCCTTGGTATGTGGGCGGCCCGAATCTGGCCGCTTCGCTGCTATCTTTCGTGGCCATCTCGGTGGCGGCCACCGCTTTGGTCTCCGGATTCCACAGCAGCCGCAGCATGCTGTCCGCCACGCTGTCGAGCATCGCAGACGGGGTGGTGGCCACCGACCGCGAAGAGCGCGTCACATTCCTCAATCCGGTGGCCGAAGCCTTGACCGGATGGCGGCGCGCCGACGCCCTGGGGCGGCCTTTGGGCGACGTTTTGCAAGTCATCGAAGAAGGCAGCCGCGCACCCGCCGGCAGTCCCGCCCGGGATGCCATCCGCGCGCGGGCCACCGCCCACAATGCGGGCCAGGTCCTGCTGATCGCCCGCGACAAAACCGAGATTGCCATCGAACAGAGCGCCGCGCCGCTGTGCGACGAGCGCGGCCGGCTGCGGGGCGCCATCCTGGTATTTCGCGACATTACCGGCCGCCGGCAGCTTGAGGAGCAACTCAGCCACGCGCGCAAGATGGACGCCGTGGGGCGGCTGGCCGGCGGAGTGGCGGGCGACTTCAACAACGTCCTCACCGTCATCACCGGTTACAGCGATCTGCTGCGCGCCCAGATCCCCGCCGCCAGCCCGCTGCGCCGCTTCGCCGACGAGATTCTATACGCCGGCGAGCGCGCCGCCGCGCTTACGCGCCAGCTTCTCACGTTCTCGAGCGGCCAGGCGGCGCAGCCAAAAGTGAGCGACCTGAACGGCGCGATCGCCGGCATGGAACCCATGCTACGCCGGTTGCTGGGCGACTCGGTGGAGTTGATTGTGCTGCCCGGACCGGCTCTTGGTCCCGTGCAAATCGACGGCGCCCAGATGCAGCAGGCCATCATGAACCTGGCCACCAACGCGCGCGAGGCCATGCCCAATGGCGGCAAGCTGGTGCTCGAAACCTCCAACCTGGAGCTGGACGAGGCGGCCGCTAAAAAGGCCGGCGTGAAGCCCGGCGCATACGTGATGCTGGCCGTGAGCGATACGGGATCGGGCATGGACGCCGAGACCCGCTCGCGATTGTTCGAGCCTTTCTTCACCACCAAGGAGCACGGCAAAGGCAGCGGGTTGGGGCTCTCCATGGTTTACGGCACCGTGAAGCAGAACGAGGGTTACATCACGGTCTACAGCCAGGTGAACTGTGGCACCATATTCGAGATTTACCTGCCCCGCGTGGAGCCGGCCACGGCGGTTCCCCCAGCGCGCCGGCTGGCGGCGTCCAAAGGCTCGGAGACCATCCTGCTGGTGGATGACGAAGAGGGCGTCCGGAAGCTGTTATCCGCGGTGCTCAACAATGGGGGCTACACCGTGATCGAAGCCGCCAACGGCAGCGCCGCGCTCTCCGTCTACGAGAAGAACTCGCACAAAATCGACCTGGTGCTGACCGACGTGGTGATGCCGCAGATGAACGGCTTCGAACTCGGCCGCGAGCTTGTTGGAAAGAACCCGGATCTGCAGGTCCTGTACATGTCCGGCTACCGCGACAACCCCATCAACAGCCCGCCGGGCGAGCCTCCCAAGGCGTTCCTGAACAAGCCATTCACGCCCGACGTCCTGCTAGCCAAAGTGCGGGAGGTTTTGGACGAAGGCGGCGGTCTTCGTCCGCCGGCGTCGGGCGGCTAGCCGCTCGTGGTAGAAGCACCTGGCGGGCTGAATCCCGCCAGAGCACCAAGCCGTGCTAAATAATGTTACAGTGCAGCCATATGGGATCCGTCAACAAAGTGATCTTAATCGGCAATCTCGGCAAAGATGCGGAGACAAAATTCATTCCCTCCGGCACCTCCGTCACGACCTTCAACCTGGCTACCACGCGCAAGTGGAAGGACCAACAATCCGGAGAGTGGAAGGAACAAACCGACTGGCACCGCGTGAAATACTGGCGGGCGGAAAACGTCGCCAACTACCTGCTTAAGGGCAAGCAGGTCTACGTGGAAGGCCGGCTGGAAACCAGAAGCTACGACGATAAGGATGGCAAGAAGGTCTACACCACCGAAGTCGTCTGCGAGCACCTCGTGCTTCTGGGCAGCCGTCAGGAGGGCGGCGGCGCCGCCCCCGACGAATACAGCCAGCAGCCCGTGTCCATGCCGCGCAGCGCCGCCCGGCCGGCCGCCGCTCCCAGCCAGTCCGCGCCGTCCGCGCCATCCGAAGATCCTGCCTTCAACCAAGGCATCACCGACGACGACGTGCCGTTCTAGCGGAGGCTGCATCGGGCCATGAGTTTCGTGCCAATTAAACTCGGCGACTACGTTCGCCTATTCCTGAAGAGTAATCGGGGCGAAAACGCGAAAGCGGTAACCGCGCGGCTCCGATCGGCGCTTGAGGCGTACAAGGCCGGAGAGCGGTGCGATTGCGGCGAGCCGATCTGGGTCGTCGGCTCGGCGGAAGCCAGGCACTCCTGCTTCACGTGCATCACCGGGGAAGCGGATCCGTCGGAAGACTACGAGATCGCCGAGGCATGCTACAAGGCCTGTGTCCCCTCTCGGGGCGGTCGTCGGCACGGCCGTGCATACCAGCAGCATGTGTCCATGCCGGGTAACGCCGGCCGCCCGGCCGCCGCTCCCAGCCAGTCCGCGGCGCCCGCGCCATCCGCAGATCCCGCCTTCAACCAAGGCATCACCGACGACGACGTGCCGTTCTAAAATCGCCTACGCCCTCGAGCATGGGCAAGAAACCGCAGCGGCATACTTGCCCGCAGGCGAAGAAGCTGTGCCGCCTACAAAACACGGCGACGCTATCGTTTGCGCGACAACCGCTTGCCTACGCGCGCGGCTCGGCACCCCACCCATTCGGAGCCGGGCCCAGAGGGCGCCCCGTCAGGGAGCGGATGCGCAATTACTTATGGCGTTCTGTTTAAACTCGATCCGTACTGATTTTGACCGCCAGGAAGGTTGCCCGGCGAGTCGCAACCGAGTGCTGAAACCCATCGCTGTTTCCGGCCCGAGAAAGAAAGCGTTGAGCGGGCCCATTCGCGGCTCATACTCGTCGCAGCCTTAGATTAATCCCCTCAACCGAGAGTCGCTCGCGGTCCCGAGGTAGGAAATACCACTGGGATATATCACTTTATCCCTCGAATTTTCCCCGGTCCCCAATCTGCGTAATTAATTTCCCCCATCGTTTGAATGGTTTAGCCCAAATCACCTTGGGGTCCGGTTCAGACGGGCCGATATCTTTGAGGCAGAAAGGGAGGTTCCGCAAGACCGGGAACCTAAAGGCACAACGAATGCACGAACCGATTATTATCTGGATGATCCTCTGCGGGTTTTTGTCCTGGATCACAACAAGCAAATGAACTCGGCGCTTAATCTAGCGCGTTAAAACACAAATCGGCGAAAATGATTGCCATATCCACGGCAAAAAAGTGGTATTATTCTTTGGGGGTGCTTTCGGAGGGTATCCCCAAAGAATACCAGACCGGAAATACCTCAGACCGCAAGGCAGGGCAGGGATTGATGAAGACCAGGTTTTTGGTCTCTTTATTATCGATAATCCCGCTCGCCGGAACGCTGGTGCGCTGCGTTCCGCCGCCCAGGCCGCCGCCCCTGGCAACATCCGGCCAGAAGACTGTTCGCAAAGATCTCCTCACGGCACAGCTCGAACAATCCCGTAAAGTGTCCCGTACGGGCGATTTCCATGACGCCGCCGCCCTTTTCCAGCAGGGCTATCGCGATGCGCTAGGCGCGGGCGAACCGCAAATTGCGGTGCGGTTCCTCAATAATCTGGGCGGCTGCCAGTTCGCCCTGCACCAATACCAAGAGGCGCTTCAAACATATCTGGAAGCGCGCAAGCTGGCCGAAGCCTCGCGTAATAATGTTGCCGCTGGAGAACTGGACTTCAACATTTCCTCGCTTTATTCTCATCTCGGACAAATGGACGCCGCCACCGAGGCCATTGGCCGCGCGACGGCGCGCTTATCCGGCCCGGAGCGCCTCAAACAGATGCCCCGACTACTGACCCATCTGGCTGTCTTACAGGCCGAGCAGGACCGCATGCCCCAGGCGTTGGATCTGTACAGGCAGGCAATTGCGGCCGCCGACCGCGCGGGCGACCAGGAAATGTACGCCTTCGCCTGGAACGACTTGGGCCTCGTATACCTCGAACACGGACAGCTACCCCAACAACTACCCCAAGCCGAGCACGCTCTCCTGGAAGCCTATCGCGTGCGCAAACTCAACCATCTGCGCAGCGTCGAGGTTTGTTACCAGAATCTCGGCATGCTGCGTTTGGAGCAAGGCGATCTGCGCGCCGCGGCCGTGCTTCTGGACCGGGCCGTGGCCCTTTCCCGGCGGCCGGGCGGCCTATTGCCGAACTGGGTGGTCTACTATGAGCGCGGCCGTGTCCGCCTGAAACAGAACCATCTCCAGGATGCCCTGGACGATCTGCGGATAGCCGCGCGCCTGGCCCGCAACTGGCGCCGCGACGCGCTCCCCGGCGACGCCACTCGGGTCAGTACCGAGAACATGATCCAGAAGGTCCATTCCGCGCTGGTGGAAGCGGGAAACAGGCTGTATTTCGCAACTGGCCGCCGCGCGCTCGCGCAAGAGACCTTCGAGTCCGCGGAGGCCAACCGGGCCGCCAGCCTGCGCGCGCTTTTGGCGGAGCCGCGGGATTGGCGCCGCAATCTGCCAGCCGCATATTGGGAGACGCTGCGGAAGCTCGAATCCGCCGAGGTGGAATTGCTGCGATCTCCGGGAGCGCATTCCGGGCCGGCGGGCGAACGGGTTCGTCAATTGCAAGGCAAGCTGATCCAGTGGGAGTCGCGCGCTGGATCGAACACCGATGTGGAACTGCCCGATCTTCTCGAACACACCCGCCGCAGCCTCCGTCCGGACACGGCCTTCCTGGCCTTTCATCTGGCCTCGCCCGATTCCTATCTATGGGCGGTATCGCGCGAGAGCTTCGCGCTGTATCGCCTGCCTCCCGGCCCGGAGATCGGCGCGCTGGTGGCTGGTTTCACTAAAGCCGTTCGCCAGGGAAGCCCCGAAACGCAGGCGGCCGGCTCTCGGATCTTCCGCATGTTGTTTGGACAGCTCGATCCGGCTTTCCTGGAAAAACCGCGCTGGCTGCTGGCGCTGGATGCTCAATTGTTCGAGCTGCCCTTCGCCGCGCTGACCGTGGAGACCCGCGCGCAGGGCCCCGCATTCCTCGCCGAGCGTCATACTTTGCAGATTACTTCCGGCGCCGGGATGCTGTCGCCGGTCGGAGGCGGCCGCCGCTTCTTCGACGGTCCGTTCGTAGGCGTCGCCGATCCCGTTTACAACATGGCCGATCCGCGGTGGAAGGGTCCCCAGCCCACCTCCTTCCTTAGCTTTTTCGCGGCGCGCGCTGCTGATTCCACGGCCGGCGACGACCTGCATTTAGTGCGCTGCGCCGGTAGCGCGCGGGAGGTGGCTGCTTGCGCCGCTGCGTGGAGTGGTTCGCGAACACCCACACTGCTCGAAGGCGCGTCGGCTTCCCGCCAGCGTCTACAGGCGGCGCTCAACGGCCATCCCGCGGTGCTGCACTTTGCGACGCATGTCCTCGATTCCAGCGTCGATTCCAGCGTCGGTTCCAGCCATGTCGCGCGATCCGGGCTCATCGTGCTGAGCCTCACCCATGGCGGGCAACACGAGGTCCTGAGCCCGTTCGAGATCGCCACTTGGAATCTGGATGGCGCGCTGGTATCACTCAGCGGCTGTAGTTCCGGATCGGCCGATGTGCTTCCCGCCACCGGTTTGATGGGCCTGACCCGTGCCTGCCAGGCTGCCGGAGCCAGTGCCGTGGTGGCCAGCCGTTGGCCGACTCCGGACGACGCCGGAGCGCTCTTTCTCTCTTTCTATCGCTATTTGCGCGCGGCCCCGCAAACCGGGCCGGCCGTCGCGTTGCAACACGCCCAGATCGACATGCTCCGATCTCGCACATGGCGCGCAAACCCGCTTTATTGGGGCGCTTATTTCGTTACGGGAAACCAACAATGATCGCAAACGACGTGGCTGAAGACACTGCGGATGACCGGCCGGTTTCCGCCCAGCCTTGCTGGGCCGAACTGGTCGAGAAAATCAGGCAAAACGATCCCGATGGATTGGAAGAATTGTATCGGGTTTTTTCGCGGGGTGTGCGCTTCTATCTGTGCAGGCAACTCGGCCCCCAGGATCTGGACGACCGGGTCCACGATACCTTCCTTATCGTGGCGCAAGCCATTCAGCGGGGAGAGTTGCGCGAACCCGATCGCCTGATGGGGTACGTGCGGACCATCGTCCGCCGGCAGGTGGCCGCCCAGATCGAGGATAATGTACTCAGCCGCAGGCAACAGTTCGATCTGGACTGGGGACTCGCCGTGCGGGACACCGGCAGCAATCCCGAACAAGCGGCCATCCGGCAGGAGAATCAGCAGATAGCCGTCAAAGTTTTGAAGAGCATTGCTCCCAGGGATCGCGAAATTCTGATACGCTTTTATCTCTGGGAGCAGCCAGCGGACCAGATCTGTACGGAGATGGGGTTGACGGATACCCAGTTCCGGCTGCTCAAGTCGCGCGCCAAGGCTCGCTTCGGCGAACTCGGCAAAAGAAAGGTTACAAAACGTCTAGTACCTTTCAGTGAGAGTAATTGGAGGGAAATACCACTTAAGCGGTAAGTGAGATTGGTTTTTGTCCTCCGAAAGGACGGTGTAGCCGTGCAATTCGCCGACAATCGTCATGCCACTGACGAGGTGCTGGAGCGGTATTCGATGGACTCCTTGGCTGAGCCGGGGCTGACCGGGTTTGAGGAACACCTGCTGGTGTGCGAGTCCTGTCAGGACAGACTTGCCTGCGAGGACAGCATCAGGCAGCGCGTGCGCGACGGGGCAGCGGTACTGCAGCAACCCCGTGCCGCAGTCTGGTGGCGATTGCCGAGATTAGCTTGGGCCTCAGGCCTGGTTGCGGCGGGCCTGGTGATCTTTGCCGGAAGCGCGTTGCAGTCTTTGCGCCGTTCCACTGCCGCGCCGGCCGTGATTCTGCTCCAAACCACGCGCGGAACGGAAAACCCAACGCTAGCCGCCGCGCCCGCTGGCAAGCCTCTCACCTTAGTGCTCGATTTAACCGATTTACAGCAATTCTCCGAATATACGCTGGAAATCGTGGATGCCGGCGGGCATCCCGCCTTTCAATCCAGCGGGGCCGCCCAGAGCAACAAACTGCAAATCACGCTCGCCAAGAGCTTGGCGGCTGGCGCTTATTTTGTCCGGGTGTACGCTCCCACCCGGGAACTGCTCCGCGAATACGCCCTCACCGTGCAGAAAAACTAAGCCACAGATGCACACAGATATTCCGATCTGCGTGCATCTGCGTGCATCTGCGGCTGATTTCCCCGATTCTGCTTGACAGCCACGGGGTGTTCCCGCTACAGTTAAATTATGCTGCAATGCAGCATGAGAAGGAGCACCATCATGAAGGACACTAGCAAGTCTATCCCCACCTCCAACGCCGCGCTTTCCTTGCTGGCGGCTTGGGCGCGGCAGGGAGCCGAAAGCTTCGCCGCCACCCAGAAGATCCTGCTGGATCTGGCCGCGCAACAGAATTCCCTGGCTCTCGGTTTCGTCCGGGAGCGCGTCAGTGACCTGCCATTTGGGCCTGTCAGCGGGCTGGTGGAGTTCGCCGGGCAGGGCGCCGCCAACTTTATTGCAACGCAGAAGATCCTGTTGGACCTGGCCGTCCAGGAGAACGCCATCGTGCTCCTGGGAGCCAAAGACGGATTGGGCCTGACGGGACCGGGGGCGGCCCTCGCCGATATAGTCCACGGCGGTGTGGACGCTTTTGTTGCAATGCAAAAGAAATTCCTGGATTTGGCAACCGAACAGGGCCAGACGGTGGTCCACTCGGTGATGGCCGGCTCGCCCATAGCAGCCGCCGCGAGTCTGGCGGAGAAAGCTCAGGAAGGCCTGCAGACCTTCGTCGAAACGCAGCAGCGCTTTCTCAATCTGGTCGCCGAACAGGTTTCGCCACAGCCCGCCAAGAACGGTAAGAAAGCCGCCAAACCGGCGCAGCGCAGGAAACTGACCGAACTTGCCAAGGACGGCATCGACGCCTTTGTGGCCGCCGAGAAGCAGCTTCTGGACCTGGCTTCCGCGCAGATTTCGGCCACCGTCAAGGCAGCCCGGCCCAAGTCCGCGGAGCCTTCCACGTCGTTGGGCGAGGTTGCCCGGCGCGGTGTGTCCAATCTCGTGAACGCCCAAAAGGCGCTGCTCGACGTGGCCGCCAAGCCGTTCCTGCAGCCGCCCACGCCGCGCCGGGCCGCCCGCAAGCACTAACGCGCGACGGTGCTTTCATGTCCCGCCAGACTGCCCAACGAACCTTTCCCTGGGTTGCCAGGATCGGGGGCGCAAGTATCGCCTTGCGCCTCATGGCCTCCCAGGATCGCGGTGCCTTTCAGGCGTTCATCAAGAAGCAGCCGGAAGACGACTTGTTCTTCCTGATGATGGACCTGGCCGCGCCGGAGGGTCTGGCGCGCAAGCTTCGGGGAATCGAAGCCGGCCAGGACACCACCGTGCTCGCCGAGCAGGATGGCAAGTTGCTCGGCTATGGCAGCCTGCATCACGGCGAAACCCGCTGGTTCCGGCACCTGGGCGAGGTCCGCCTGCTGGTGGCGCCCCACCAGCGCAGCCACGGTTTGGGCAAGGTGCTGGCGCAGGAGGTGTTTTCGATCGCGCGCGAACTGGGGCTGCGCAAGATCGTGGCCCGCATGACCTCCAGCCTGAAGGGCGCCCGCCGCCTGTTCGAAAACCTGGGATTCCAAATCGAGGCCTTGCTGGCCGATTGGGCCATCGACCGTCACGGAAAGACGCAGGATTTGGTATTAATGTCCTACGACGTGTCCGGCTTCCACGACTAAAAAACGCCTAAGAAAAGCCTAGGAAAAGCCTAGGAAAACCACCATGCCCCCACGCGAACTCCCCCAACAGTTCGGGCCGCTCGACGCGGTGTTTCTGAATTTCGAGCGCAAGGAAATGCCGCTGCACATCGGCAGCGTTTCCATTTGCGACGGCGCGCTGCCGTTCGACCAGTTTGTGGCAAGCATCGAGCGAAAACTGGATCTGCTCCCGCGCTACCGGCAGAAGGCAGTGCGGCCTTTCCTGGACATCGGGCTGCCCACCTGGCAGTACGATCCGAAATTCGATATCCGCCGCCACATTTTCCACGTGACGCTGGATGCGCCCGCGGACGAAGCGCAATTGCGCGAATTGACGGGCCGCATCTTCACCAAGCTGCTGGACCGCGACAAGCCGTTGTGGGAAGTGTATGTCGTCGATGGGTTGGCCGGTGGCCGCTCCGCCATCGTCACCAAGGTGCATCACTGCATGGTGGACGGCGTCTCCGGTGTGGGCCTGTTGAACCTCATGTTCGATACGTCGCCCGATACGCCCGCCCTCCCAAAGGGCGCACCCAAACGCAAGCGCTACCGTCCGCCCCAGCCACCGGACGAGACCCAGCGCTTCACCGGCGCACTGAAAGGCGCGTTCCAATTCACCCTGGACCAACTGGCCGGCGCGCAGAAAAACCTGGCCGCCTGGGGCATGTCGCTGTTCCACGATCAGCGGGCGCTCGCCGGCCTCGAGCGTCTGGTGGACGTGCTGCCCCAGGTGCTGGGGCCGCTGGAGCGGTTGCCGTTCAACCGTCCGTGCTCCGGCGAGCGCAGGGTGGCCTGGAGCGAGCATTCTTTCACCCACGCGCGCGCCATCCGCACGGCTTGCGGCGGCACGGTGAACGACGTGGTGCTGACCGTGCTGACCGGCGCGGTCATGCGCTATCTGAAGCTGCACAAGGAGTCGATGCAGAACCGGTACTTCCGCGTGATGGTGCCGGTCAACCTGCGGCAGGCCGGCGATCGCGGCACGCTGGGCAATTGTGTTTCGATCCTGCCGGTCACCCTGCCGCTGTTCATCGAGGATCCCGTCGCACGCCTCCACCGGATCTCGGCCCAGACCGAAGCCATGAAGCACGCGCGCGTGGCGGAATTGATTTGGGCGGGTATCTCGTGGCTGGGCGCGATTCCGGCGCCGTTGCAGGCGCTGGCCGGCCGCCTGCCATTGCTTTCCACGCCCGTGCCCATCGTGCACATGGTGGCCACCAACGTTCCAGGGCCGCAGGTTCCGCTCTACGCCAATGGGAGGCGGCTGTTGACGCTCTATCCTTACGTGCCCGCCGGCTGGGACGTCGGCATGGGTCTGGCCATCCAGAGCTACGATCGGAAGCTCTTCTTCGGCTTCACCTTCGACGCGCAAGCCGCGCCGGATGGCGAGCGCATGAAAGAGTTTTTGGACGCTTCGTTTGTGGAATTGTGCAAGGCGGCCAAGGTGCCTGAATCGGAACCGGCCGCTAAGGCGAAGCGCGCGCCGCGCCGGCGCAAGCCGCAAGGGCAGCAAGCGGCGCCCGCCAAACTAGAACCTGAATCTCTTCGACATAGTGGCGTCCAATGACGCCTAATCGAATGCCGTTGATCCTGTACAGCGTCGTATAGCCTCCGGGGTCCCGACGTTCTGAGGGGGCTGGGCCGGAAACTGCCGGAGAGGATCGTTGGCCTTCATCCCGTACAAAAACGATGCGACGAATTTCGACGTGCCTAGCGCCGGGGCCATGCCAATCGCCAGCCCACCTGCCGCCATCACCAAAACTTCACGTAGAACCATCCGCACCACCCTGCCATGCCACGTTGTGCCCCCCAGCGCCATCCGGATGCCGATCTCGCCGGTGCGGCTGGCGACGTTGTAAGACACGCCGCCGTAGAGACCCACGCAGGCGATCGCCAACGCCAAGGCTACCCGCAGCCGGATCAGATGGTGTACGCGCTGCGCACGTCGGGCGACCGGACCAATACGGGATATTACGCCACCGGCGGGATGTCGCTCGTCAGGCCGCCATAGCGCGCGTTCCTGGATATCCCGACTATCTCCATATCGCGGCGGCCGGCGAGCCGGGCCGGTCGAGTTCCTCGATATCGCGGCCGGTCAGGATCGGAATCTGCATCGTTGTGAAGAACGCCAGTCCGATGGGCAGAATACGGTTGGCGTCATTGGGTGGCGCGCCGGACACGCCGAGGGGCAGTCCAGTCCCGGCTTCGCTGGGCGAATCTTCCGAGAGACTCGCGCTGCGGACGCCCGGGATCGCGCTGAACCGTTTGCGCAGATCGCCGTAAAAGGCGGCAATCTCCGGGTCCCGATGACCGGCCTTCCCGAGTGCAGATTCGAAAGCGTCCGCACAAAGAGCCCGGCCGCAACCGGGACTCGCCGCCAGGTGCAGCGCGCCCGTCGCATTCGCTGCCCGAGTCGCGGGGCCGGAAGCCAACCGCGCTGAGGAGACTTCCGCGCTAGAATAAGGACATCACATTTGAGGAGATTCGATTGGCAGAAGACAAAACCTACAAAGCCGAATACGTGGGCAGCGGCACCTTTATCATCAGCAAGCCCAAGCGTACCAAGGCGAAACGACGCCAGACCAACCTGAAAAACCCGCAACGCGGCGCCCGGAAGTAGTCCGCCCCAGTACGACCCGCCCCAAGAAGAGGCCTATGGGCGCGAAGCTTTTGTGCGAGAATAGGAGAACGTCACGAGGCATTCCGCGCCAGTGTGTAATCACAGGAGGCACATGTGAGCTACGATCCTGAAACGCCGTTTGACAGCATCGAGGGTTCTCAAGAATACGTTTCCCTCCTCGCGGAAGCCATCGATGAGGCCCGCAAGGATGTGGATGCCGATGTCGCGGTAGCCATCGCCGAGGGGGCCGATCGCCGCATAGAGGCGCTGCAACTGGTCAGCTACAATCTGGCCAAGCTGACGCTTCACATCACCACCAGCCGCCGGATCTTGAACGATCTGCGGACGTTGCGCCGCCTCTTGCTGGCGGAACGTCAAGGCGAACCTGCCCCGGTCGCCAAGCATGTGGCCGGTGCCGGCGCCTGAATGAACCACCACCACCAAGGAGTGGTATGACCCGAAGATCGATTCTGCAGACCCTGCTGGCGGGCGGAGCGTTGCTCCGCGTCGCCGCTTCCCGCAACCGTGGCCCCAGGATCGGGGTGACCGATTGGAACCTCGAGCTAACGGGGAAGATCGATGCCGTCGCCTTGGCCGCCAAGCTTGGATTCGATGGGGTGCAGGTGAGCCTGGGCCGCACGCCGGCCTCGGATAAGCTCCCTTTGGACGACGCTTCCCTCCAGGCCCAGTATCTGGCCGCCGCGAAACAGCACGGCATCGCTTTGTCGGGCACCTGCCTGGATATCCTGCACGTGGACCACCTAAAAGATAATAAGCGCGCCCAGAAGTGGGTCGCGGACAGCATTCCGATTACCGCCAGTCTCAAGGCCGATGTGGTGCTGCTGCCGTTCTTTGGCAAAGCTTCGCTCGCGAACCACGCGGAAATGGACTATGTGGCCGGCGTCTTGAAGGAGCTTGCGCCTGCCGCCGAGAAGGCCGGCGTGACCCTAGGTCTGGAAGATACCATCTCAGCCGAGGACAATGTGCGCATCATGGAGCGCGCCGGGTCCCCAGCCGTCAAGGTCTATTACGACGTCGGAAACTCCACCGGCGGCGGTTTCGACGTGGTGAAGGAGATCCGGTGGCTGGGCGCACCGCGGATCTGCCAGATGCATCTTAAGGACAACCCTCATTATTTGGGCGAAGGGTCCATCGATTTCCCAGCGGTGATGAAGGCAATTACGGATATTGGGTTTGAGGGATTTGCCAATCTGGAGACGGATTGCCCGTCCAAATCCGTTGAAAACGACATGACCCGGAACTTGAAGTTCATCCGCGCCCTGCTCGCCTAACCGCTTGCTTACGCGCGCGGCTCAGCATGTTACCGAGCCGCGACCGTAAGGGAGCGGTTTTTGCCACGCCTCCCACCCCGCATAAATCTGTTGACTTGCGTCCATTCCAGGTTTACTATTCTAGTTTCGCGTTTTTTACCTGCACCACACAGAGGGGAACGGCGGTTTACTGGGGGACCCCGTAATGACCTTTCAGATAGGTGAGAAGGTGGTCTATCCCAACCAAGGCGTTGGGACCATCGAGAATATCCGGGCTTGGGCACTTGGAAGCCAGTTTGAAAAATGCTACCTGCTGCGCATGGTTTACGGTAGCGTCACCGTAACGGTTCCATTTTCCAAGGTTGCCAATATCGGCCTGCGGCCTATCACGAAAAATACCGAGATCAGCCGGGTTCTGTCCTACCTGGCCACCGGAACCTGTCTGTCCAGCAGCGACTGGAAGGTCCGCTTTAAGGCGAATTCCGAGAAAATGCTGGGCGGAAGCCTCCTGCGCGCAGCCGAAGTTTTCAAAACCCTGCTGGAGCTGCAGAGGCTGCAGAAGGACAAGCTGCTTTCCTTTCGCGAGAAGAAGATGCTGGACCGCTCCCGCCACATGCTGGTTACCGAAATCTTGATCGCGCGCGGCATCCGCGAGCCGGAAGCCGTTGCCCTGTTGCAGAGGTACCTGGATAAGGCCGGTCTCACGCTACCCCCCGTACTCTAGAACGTGCACTGCCCTGGGTCCCTTAGGACCCGCCCGCCTTGCTACTCGTCTGTTTTGGCGCTAAGCTCCAAATGGAGGCGCTAATGAAACCTCTGATGCAGTTTGGCCTGTGCTGCCTGCTGGCGCCGGGGCTTTTTGCCGAGTATCACGGCGGCGGTGCTGTGAGCGGCGGTCATGCGGGCAGCGTGACGTCGGGCCATAACGCCGGTCACGCGCATGGATCGATCCGGACTTTCGGATACGGCTGTTACGGCGGCTACGGCGCCTACGGTTACGGAGGCTTCTACGAGCCGTTCTACGATTACGGGTATTCCCCGGCTGCCGACCCGAGCGGATCCAACGTGACCGTAGTCTATCCCCCGCCCGCGCCGCCTGTCATGATCACGGAAACGGCTCACCCGGTGATCCACGAATACACCCGGCAGGAGGACTACGGGACTCCGCCAGAGCGCGAGAACCATGCGATGCTCTATTTGATCGCCTTTCGGGACAGCACCATTCGCGCGGCGATGACCTATTGGGTCGAAGACGGCACCCTGCATTACCTGGATACGGGCCACCAGGAGAAACAGGCGCCGCTCTCCTCGGTCGACCGCGATTTGAGCGCGCAGCTCAATCGCGAACGCCACATACCGTTCAATATCCCGTGATCCCCTGACGTGGCGCACGTTCTCAACGTGCCGTGTCCGCTCTCTAGCGGACACCTGTCGGCTTTAGCCGGCAGTCGCGCGCCATTGTCCGCTACGGATGGAGTCCAGCATCGCCGTAGCCGTCACGGATTTGGCCGGAAAGCCGCAGGTCTCCAGCAAGCCGCGGATTTCGGGCAGCCGTTTCTCGTAGGCTGGAAACTCGACCAAGGTGGCCGGCCCCGCATCGTGACATATCTGCGGGTTGATGGGGAAGTCGAGGTGCGCCAACGCATCCAGAAGCGCTTCCAGACGGGGTGGTTCGACGGAAATCGACACTGATACCAAGGCCCCCTCGGTTCCCAAAAGCGGAAGGGTACCCGGGACGGCGGTTGACCAGACGCTCATTATGTCCTCCAGCATCCGGCGGGTCGGCCCAAACGAAAAAACCCTGGGGCCAAAGGCTCCCAGGGTCGAGAATTTCGAACAGACCGACTCACCTTTAGCACTTTTTAGCGTGGTTGCAATTAGCCGGACCTTAGCCAAGCAGGCCCTAAATCAATCCACGTTCAATTCCAGGTTACCGCAAACCGGCTGAAGAGCGCAACTGATTTAATGATTGTAAAGATGGTACCGGCGGCTTGTTCCCGGCGTCTTTTCAGTGCTAAACTCGCGACTGACTTGGAGGATCGATGAGGATACTGTCTGTTCTGTTTCTGTCCGCGGCCGTGGCGGGAAGCATGGCCGCGCAACAGGCGCCCCCTAAGACCAACCTGAAGGTGGGGGACATGGCGCCCGATTTCACCCTGCCTTCCACGGCTGGCAAGCCGGTGACGCTCTCCGATTTCCGGGGCAAATCGGCCGTCGTCCTGGCCTTCTTCCCGGCGGCGTTCACCGGCGGCTGTACGAAGGAAATGCTGGCATACCAGGCTAGTCTCGCCAAATTGGAAGGCGTCGAGACGCAGGTGTTTGGCATCAGCGCCGACAACACTCCCTCCCAAAAAGAGTTCGCCGACAAGCTCAAGCTCACGTTTCCGCTATTGAGCGACTTCGCCAAACGGCAGGTGGCCGCGGACTATGGCGTGCTCATCGTGGACCGCGGATTCGCCAATCGCGCGACGTTCGTGATCGATAAGGAAGGCCGCATACAGCACATCGAGGAAGGCAGCGCGGCCATCGACCCCACGGGCGCGGAAACGGCCTGCGCCCGCATCCATCACAAGAATTAGGTGGGGCAGGCCCTCGGCCTGCGGCGGCCTCCCAGGCCGCCCGGCTGCGCTTTCAATAAGTTGGAGTGGGTTTTCGACCGTGCGCGAGTCCTCCAGGACCCGCTCCCGGCTTCACGCGCTGCTGGGCGCGATCTCGGTGATCTCCAGCTCCAGCAGCGACCCGCACTTGCTGCACACCAGGCGCCCGTCCGGCAGCGCATAGACCGCTGTGGAGTCGCACTTGGCGCAGGCCACCGTGGGGTCGGAGGCCTCCGGCAAAGGGTCGGGCGGCTCAATGCCGGCCAGCCTTCCCCCGGCAAAATTCGTCACCGGTTCGAATGTCGCGCCGCACTCCCCGCACACATGGTTGAAGCAGCAGTTGGGCGTGCAACTGTAAAACACTTCCGGCGATTGGCACACCGGACATACCAGCGACAGTTTGGCAGTTTTCACTATCTGTAATTTACCGCACGGCAGGGCCGGTCCAACGCGTCGGCAGTGGGTCGGCTTGAGCCTGCAAGATGAGCTGTCCCTCCGTAAATCGCCTTTCCGGCCGAGTGCCTGCTGCCCGCACTTCCCAGATCACCGGCCTCTCATTCCCACGTTCAGCCGGCATGTACGGAACTAGATTCTCCGTACCCGCCCTGTAACGCTCGGCGCCGATTGAACAGTTCGTAGAGAAGGATACCGGCGGCGACAGCTGCATTGATCGAGTCACCTCGGCCAACCATCGGGATACGGACCATAAAATCGCACGCTTCCGCGAGCTGATCGGACAGCCCATGTTTTTCACTTCCAATCAAGAGCGCAGCAGGCCATCGGCAGCGGAAGGCCCTATAGTCGAGCAGCCCGGTCGGCGAAGAACCCACAAGAGCGACGTCGAAAGCCCTCGCCCAATCCGTAAATTCCCTGGCCGAGCAGCGCACTAACCTCTGTGAAAACAGCGATCCCATGCCCGCCCGGATAGCCGTGGGCTCGTACGGATCGGTGTTGGCGCCGATCACGACGATTCCAGTGACGCCGGTCGCCTCGGCGGTTCGGATAATCGTGCCAAGGTTCCCCGGCGAGTCGATGGATTCCACCGCGAGCCAGACGCAACCTTTTGGCGGCCGGACGTCGCTTATAGAAAACCATTGCTGCCGGACAACGGCGCCCAGCCCCTGCGGCTCCGCCGCGAGCGTAAGATCGCGATAGAGCTGCGGAGCGAGCTGCGCGCTGGGAATGCCAGACTGGCGGAGCCTTCGTGCCAGCTTCTTTCCGAATGGGTTTGATAGAACTGCCGGAGAGAGGAACAACGACTGAATCGGGGCGTGCTCTTCGGCGGTCCGGGCGACGTGTCGAATGCCTTCGATCAGGTAAAGGCCGGTGCGAGAGCGGCCTTGGGGGGAGTTGCAACGACCGCAGATGTAGGAACCTTGGGTCATTTGCGTGATGGATTAAGGATTGAGGTTGTTTGTTTTCATGCATGGCCTCCATGCGGCGTTTTGGGAGGCCCTTCAAATTGGCCCCTACCGCCGCATCACGCAACCGCCTGCAACGGGACACTGTCGGTCAGCGTCAACGTCCCGCAGTTGGACTCCTCGATGCGCCCCAACCACAAAGTCATATCGTCATGCTGCGGGCATCCCTCCGCGAACGCCTCGGCGGTTTCCAGAACCCGATCCACAATATCGCGCGCTTTGCGATAGCTGCAGGCGTGGATGGTCGCCATCAGGCGCCCGAATCCCCATTCCTCGCCGCGGGAGTTGGCGGTCTCGCATAAGCCGTCCGTGTACGCCACCAGCAGATCACCAGGGGCCAGCGACACCACATTCTCGTGAAACGAGGATTTGCGCAGCATCCCGATCACCGGGCCGGTCGGCTCCAGCGCCACCGGACGGTACCCGGTAGCCGTCTTGCGCAACACCACCGGCGGCTCATGTCCTGCATTGACATAGTGCAGGAAACCCCGGGCCGGATCGTACCGGGCCACGAACATGGTCGCGTAGGAACTGTCCGGGCAAACTTCGTAGAACAGTTCATCGATGGCCGCCGTTAAATCGGACAGGCTGCCGTGCTGGTAGTGGCGGAGCGCCCGCGCCAGGCTGTGCAGCGAGGAAGTCAGGAGCGCGGCGGCCAGCCCCTTGCCGGCCACGTCGCCAATTGCCAGACCCAGGTTGCCCTCCGGCAATTCGAAGTAATCGAGATAGTCGCCGCTCAACCCGCGCGCGGGACGCCAATCGCTGTAGTAGTCCAGGCCGGCAATGCGCGGCCGCGTGGTTGGGAATGCGCGGTTCTGTACTTCCCGCGCCAACTGCATCTCCCAATCGCGCCAGTCCGCGCCGGAAGCCGCCAGCCCCTCGCCGGCGGTTACAGATCTATGTTGTTGAAAAGTACCGATCATCATTGGATTAATCTCCGTATATATCGAATGACGGCGTGCCGGCCGGAAGCGGGCACGCGCTTAACAAAGCTTTACAGAATTGCGCGTGCCGGGCCGTACCATGTGCCTGCGAGCCACACTGGGCCGCGCGCGCACTTCTCGTCTGACCGCCGCGACCAGCGGTAATCGCCGGCGGCGTCGCCAGATCGCCCGGTCACGCGCCACGCCGATTTTATTTGCCCGCCAAACCAACAACTTGCCGGGAATGCCCGCCAGTTCTCTCCGGTGCCCGCCATATGATTCGGTCAGGAGGAGAGAAACGCGCGCCATCCGAATTGGCTTTGCTCGTTCAAAATCGCAATGGCAACCGAAAAACAAATCGAGGCCAATCGCCTCAACGCTCAAAAGTCTACAGGCCCAGTCGCGCCGCCTCCCAAAGACGTGCCAAATCGCACTCGCGTTATTTCCGCGGAGCCCCCCGCCCCCTTGGTGGGGCAGGCGGTTTCGCCTGCCTTCCGGACTCTCGGTGACTTCTGCCACGGGCAGCTAGGCTAGCCCCCACGGCTCGGTGGATCCCTCATGCCGATTGGTCACAACAGCACTTTTGTGCGGGAAGGCCGGTGTCTGCTGTTCGCCGAATATTCGCAATCTTTGCGGGACTGCCGCGGCTGCCGAACCATGGCGTGGTGCCGCTACTACGACCGCGCCGGCGTGCGCGAGGCCGAGCGACTGGCCCTCGCGCGCTGGGAAGACGACGGAGGCAGGCCCACACGAAACGGCGCGTGAAACGTGTCCGCCCTTTCCGTCACTATAATATTGATGCGGGGGGCCTATGCCGTTCAATGATAGCCGAATCGAGCACTTCGTCGTCCTGATTGCTGGAGAACCGGTCTTTCGATCACATGCTCGGGTTTTCCGGGCATCGACGGACTTACCGGCGCGGAAACCAATCCGGACACGACCGGCGATTGTCTCGCCGTACATGAGCCAGCGGAGGCAGTTGGGTGTATACTAACGGGAACCTGGGATCCAAGATGGAAATCTTGGGTATAATCTTACTCCATGGATGACAACCGGCCGCCAGACCAGCCAGTGCCCGATGCGAAACCCGACGACCAGCGGCGTTTCGATCCTGAGAACCTCGTCAAGTCGGTCATCGCCGTGCCCCTGCTGCGGGCCATTGAAAAGAACTTCGCGGAATTGCATTGGGTGATCATTGATGTCAACCTGCGGCACAGCGAAGGCAGGCAGGGCGCCAAGAATACGGTATACAAGCTGGTGGAAGAAGCCGTTCGGGAGTTCCGCGATGCCAACCCCGATCAAAAGGTGAACCGCTCAAAGAGTGACGCCAGCCAGCAATACGTTTACGCCCGGTTACAGGGAGACGTCATTCGCAGCATAGTGGCGCGGGACCAGCAGAATGCCACTCGGGCTATCTTTCACATCTGGCCCGACTTTATTGTAAGCGCACAGATCTGGAAATCCGTGGCCACGGTCAAGGCCGATGCCTGCCGCCGCGCCTTCGCCACCACCGGCAAGGGAATCGTCTGGGCAGTGCTCGATTCCGGCATCGACGGCGGCCACCCCCACTTTGACAAGCACGCGAATTTGAGAGACCTCCCCGCGCCGGTGAAACACATGGATTTCACGGCTGACCCGCCAGCGGAGCTGGATCTGCCCGAGGACGATTACGGGCACGGCACGCACGTGGCTGGCATCATCGCCGGCGAACTGGAAGCCACGTCACCCACCCCGCCTATTGCCATCGTCCGCGAGCGCGATGAAACTGGCAAGATCGCTTACCTGCCGGATAAGACCGTCGGCAGCGTCGTCGCCCTCGCTCCGGAATGCAAACTGGTAAGCTTCAAGGTGCTGGATCAAAACGGCCAGGGACCCATCAGCAATGTCATCGCGGCCCTCGACAAGATTCAGGAGATCAACGGATTTGGGCGGGAGATCGTCATCCACGGTGTGAACTTGAGCGTAGGATACGATTTCGACGCCGAGTGGTTCGCCTGTGGGCAGAGCCCCGTTTGCGTTGAAGTGAACAGGCTGGTGAAGTCCGGCGTCTGCGTGGTGATTGCCGCGGGAAACACCGGCCGCGGATTCGCCCTTACCATCAACGATCCAGGCAACGCGGAAGAGGCCATCACGGTTGGCGCCACCCACCGGGACATGCCGCACACGTATGGCGTCTCCTACTTCTCATCGAAGGGCCCTACGGGAGACGGACGCCGGAAGCCCGATCTGCTGGCTCCCGGCGAAAGAATCGTTTCC
>OCZT010001707.1_pt1 | contig 22730 bp, 25 predicted proteins | sample 1539031 | NCBI WGS metagenome assembly OCZT01 (sample SAMEA3539308, study PRJEB22396) | soil metagenome | biome: tundra; feature: field; material: soil | place: USA | collected 2010-05 | depth 0.15 m | reverse complement strand
AGGAGGCGTCGATCCTGCGCGCGCAGGGTCTTGCGGAAGCGCGCCTCGCGATGGCCAACGCCGAGGGCGAGGCGGTGAAGCTGCTCACGGCGTCGCTGCCCCCCGGCGAGGCCGCGATGTACCTGCTCGGCCTCAAGTACCTCGAGGCGCTGCCATCGCTCGCGCAGGGCAAGGGCTCGACCATCTTCCTGCCCGCGGAAGCGGCGGGCGTGATGGGCGCGATCGGCTCGATGCGCGAGCTGCTGCGGGGCAGGTCGATCGATACGACCACCCCGGGCGTTCCCGGCATCGGCAAGTCGGGCGAACTGAAGTAGCCGATGGACAAAATCACGCGAGAGCGCGCGGAAAAGGTCGCGCGCTCCCACGCATGCGAGGCTTGCGGCGAGTACAGCTACAAGAAACTCACGGTCAAGGCCGCGACCAAGGCAAATCGCACCGAGCTGAACGAGGCGTGGATCGCGAAGAAAACGTGTGGCGTCTGCGGCCTGCAGGCGGAGATGGGCATCGACGAGGAGGGCGAGGTCGTGTGGGTGACTCAGCCGTGATCATCCCGTGAGCGCACTCGATCTCGCGGCGCTCGTCGTCGGTGACCGTGTCCAGCACGAGTTGATGGTGCGCAGCCGTGAGGACAAGGTGACGAAGAACGGCGATCCATACGCCGTGCTACAACTTGGGAACGCGACCGGCCAGATCTCCGCAAACGTCTGGAAAGAGCAGCTGCCGTATCTCGAGGGCGTCAAGGCAGGGACCGTCGTCCAGGTGATCGGCGTCGTTGACCCCTATCAGGGGCGCCGCCAGCTCAAGATCAGCGCGCCGCTTCGAATCGTCGCAGCGGCCGCGGTGAATCTCGACGACTTCCTCCCGCGCATCGGCGTCGACACCGCGAAGCTGTGGGAGACGATGGACAAATGGCGGCGCGACATGCGCTCGCAGAAGCTGCGAGCTGCGGTGGATCTGTTCTTTGCGGATGACGAGTTCCGAACGCGCTTCGAGCGCGCGCCCGGCGCGCCGCGCGGACACCACGCACAGATCGGCGGACTGCTGATGCACGTCGTCGAAGTGGGCACCATCGCCCGCGCCTCGGCAAAGATGATGCGCGGCGACGTGGACCTCGTGACCGCCGGCGCACTCTTGCACGACATCGGCAAGGTCGAGACGTACGCGATCACCGCGGCGGGCTTCGACTATACGCAGCGCGGGTTCCTCCTCCAGCACGTCGTGCTCGGGTCGTTGATGCTCGACCGCCGATTGCGGACGCTGCCCGAAGGGACGCTGACCGAGTCGCAGGAGCTCGAGCTGCAGCATTTCATCCAGTCGCACCACGGCATCCAGGAGCACGGCGCCGCCGTGCGGCCCATGACTCTCGAGGCGGAGCTGCTGCACTGGGCGGACCAGAGTTCCGCCAACGGCAACAACTTCAACGAAGCAATCGAGGATCCCGAGCTTTTCCCGGGAAGCGAAGAGTTCTCGGTGAGGAAGAGCTGGCGGCTCGACCGGAAAGTTTGGCGCCGTCAGCACGAGTGGAAGTAGCCGCGGCGGCGCAGGATACCCATCCGGACCGCTGGAGGATGCTGGCGCTGCTGGCGGCGGCGGAATTGCTGGGAATGTCGCTCTGGTTTTCCGGGAGCGCGGTGGCACCGATCCTTCAGGCCCGGTGGCTGCTGAGCGGCGAGCAGGTCGGCTGGCTCACAACGATGGTTCAGATCGGATTCGTGGCCGGTACCGCGGTGTCCGCCGTGCTCAATCTCGCCGACATCGTGCCGGCCAGGCGCTTGTTCGCGGCGTCCGCCCTGTTGGGAGCGGCCGGAAACACATGGCTGGCCGTCGCGTCGGGATTCGGCCCGGCGCTCGTGTCGCGATTCGCGGCCGGTTTCTTCCTGGCTGGCGTGTACCCCCCGGCCATGAAGATGGCCGCCACCTGGTTTCGGGCGCGGCGTGGGCTCGCAGTGGGGACCGTCGTGGGCGCGCTGACCGTCGGCAAGGCGGGACCGTACCTCGTCCATGCGTTTCCGGGAGCGGGCGTCGTGCCGGTCGTGCTCACCGCATCCGCGAGCGCGGTAGCTGCCGCACTGATCGTGCTCGTGGGCTATCGCGAGGGCCCGTATCCGTTTGCGCCGCGTCCTTTTTCATGGAGCTTGGTGTCGTCCGTGGTTGCAAACCGCGAATGGCGACTGGCCAGTGGCGGATACTTCGGGCACATGCTGGAACTCTACAGCTTCTGGACGTGGATTCCGGCATTCGTCGCCGCGAGCCTCACTGCCGAAACCGGCAATGCGGTGGCCGCCACCTCGCCGCAGGCCGCATTGCTCGCCTTCGGCGTCATTGCCGTCGGCGGACTCGGCTGCATCTGGGGCGGCTTGGTCTCGGATCGCGTTGGCCGCGAGCGCCTCGTCATATGGGCCATGGCCGCCAGTGGAACATGCGCGCTGTTGATCGGGCTCACTTTTGGCCGCAGTCTCTGGCTGCTCGTACCGGTCGCCCTCACGTGGGGCTTTTTCGTGATCGCTGACTCGGCGCAGTTCAGCGTGCTCGTCACCGAGAGCGTGCCGGCTCACGCGGTCGGCACCGCGCTCACGGTGCAGACGTCGCTCGGCTTCCTGCTCACGACATTCTCGATTCAGGCTGTCCCGCCCGTGGTGCGCGCCGTGGGGTGGAACCTCGCGTTTCCCATCCTGGCGCTCGGACCGATGCTCGGCATCTGGAGCATCAGCTCGCTGCTCGCCGTTCGGCGTGCGCGCGTGGATGTGAACGGATGAACGGATTTCCGACCTGGAATGCGTGGGATCCGAAGGCGTCTCTCTGGTCATCGTGAACCCCGCCTATTTCGAGACGCGTTTTCGCCCTGCGCGACCTGTTGCGGCGTGGCCGGCCGAGTTCGTCATCATTTCGGCCTTTGCGACGACCGGCGAGGCCTGGACGCCGGAGGAGAACGAAAGCGCCGACCGCCATCTTGCGTCCGACCTTCTTGCGCACGACGTGTGGCTCGAGCGCGTCACCGGATACTCGCCAACCACAGGCCATTCCGAGCCGAGCTGGGCAGTGGAGCTTCCGCTCGACGAGGCTCGCGCCGTGGGCCTCCGCTTCCATCAGGACGCGATTTACCATGTGAAGGATGGACGGCTCTCCGTCACTCACTGCGATGCGTGGCGCGAGCTCGTCTACGTCGACTCATTCCGGTCTCGGCTGGACGAGGAGGGTCGCTGATCGTCCCGGCGACTAAATTGAACGGCACTCCTTCACCGCCCCGCCAAGAGCCACCCATGACCGTCATCAAGCAGGCCGACCTGATCCAAAGCGTTCAGGACGCGCTTCAGCACATCTCGTACTTTCATCCCGTCGACTACATCAAGGCGCTCGGCGAGGCGTACGAGAAGGAGCAGTCGCCCGCGGCGAAGGACGCGATCGCGCAGATCCTCACGAATTCACGCATGTGCGCCGAGGGGCACCGCCCGATCTGCCAGGACACCGGCATCGTCGTGGTGTTCCTGAAGGTCGGCATGAACGTGCGATGGGAATCCACGATGTCCGTCGAGGACATGGTGAATGAAGGCGTGCGCCGTGCCTATCTCCAGCCGGACAACGTGCTGCGCGCGTCCATCGTCGCCGATCCGGCGTTTACGCGAAAGAACACGAAGGACAACACCCCGGCCGTGATACACGTCGAGCTGGTGCCGGGCGATACCGTCGAGGTGAAGATCGCCGCCAAAGGCGGCGGATCCGAGAACAAGGTGAAGTTCGCGATGCTGAATCCAAACGACTCGATCGTCGACTGGGTGCTCAAGACCGTTCCGACGATGGGCGCCGGCTGGTGTCCCCCCGGCATGCTCGGCATAGGCATCGGCGGCACGGCCGAGAAGGCGATGCTGCTCGCGAAAGAGTCGCTGATGGATCACATCGACATGACGCAGCTGAAGGCCCGTGGGCCGGCGACCCCGATCGAGAAGCTTCGCGTCGAGTTGTACGACAAGGTGAATGCGCTCGGCATCGGCGCGCAGGGACTCGGCGGTCTTTCCACGGTGCTCGACGTGAAGATCCTCGATTACCCCACGCACGCCGCGTCGAAACCGGTGGCGATCATTCCGAATTGCGCGGCCACGCGCCACGCGCACTTCACGCTCGACGGGAGCGGCGCAGCGCACCTGCCGGTGCCGAGCCTCGCGGATTGGCCGGCCGTGACGTGGAAGCCCGATCGCAACGCGCGGCACGTCAACCTCGACACGCTAACCCACGCCGACGTGCTGCAGTGGAAGGCCGGCGAGCGGCTCCTGCTCAGCGGCAAGCTGCTCACCGGACGCGACGCGGCGCACAAGCGAATCGCCGACTTGTTCGCGGCAGGCAAGGCGCTGCCGCCCGGCGTGGACTTCACAAACCGAGTCATCTATTACGTCGGTCCGGTAGATCCGGTGCGCGACGAGGTCGTCGGGCCGGCCGGGCCGACCACGGCCACCCGCATGGACGGATTCACCGAGATGATGCTGGAGAAGACCGGCCTGGTGGCGATGATCGGCAAAGCCGAGCGCGGGCCGGTTGGCCTCGAGGCAATCCGGAAGCACATGGCCGCTTACCTGATGGCGGTCGGGGGAGCGGCCTATCTGGTTTCGAAGGCCATCCGGGCGTCGCGATGTGTGGCGTTCGCGGATCTCGGAATGGAGGCCATCTACGAGTTCACGGTCGAGAACATGCCCGTGACGGTCGCCGTCGACTCCAGCGGAAGCAACGTCCACGAGACCGGACCGGCCGAGTGGCGGCAGAAGATCCGCGAACTGCCTCTGGCTGCTGTTTGATCCGTGTATTCGATGGAAATTGCAGCGTCGGCACTACGGATTCAGTCCCGGACCGATTAGTTTTCGGTTCAGATGGGCCCAGCCAGAACGAAAGGGCGCGCACCTTCGGATCACCGGTGCGCCCCGGGTTTCTTAAGGAGATGTCATGCGCAAGCCACGTCCCGCTTCGTACAATCCCGCCCAGGCACTCAACCTCATCGCCAACGATCGTAACGGAACGCCACTGTCTTGCCCCTCTTGTTCGGGTGAGATCGAGAAGGATCCCGGCGACTCTCCCCCGCCACCGCGCAGTCAGGTGACGCTGCGTTGCACGAATTGCGGTCGATTCGCGCGTTATATCGCCGGCGCGGCATAACTCACTAAACGGCAATGAGTTAAGAAGCGGCCATCTCACGAGGGCCGCTTCTTTCTCTTGGTAATGAGTTAAGAAGCGGCCATCTCACGAGGGCCGCTTCTTTCTCTTGGTTCCGTGACGGTTGATCCGCCGAGGATTCTCTAAGACAGCGTGCCCATCGTGCTTTGCGCCGATGCTTGCCCGGACGCCGTGACTACGCCGTGAGCGGCAGTTCCATTTGATGACGGATGCCGGCGCACCGGTCGTACGATGCCCGAGGTTGCGGCACGTGACGCGGACGGTCAGCGACCCCAGCTTGCTCCGGAAGTTCGACTGACATCGTCGAGCGCGCCGCGGAGTGATCCGCGAGCAACTGGGCGGTGCGATACCGGAGCTGAAGAAGCCTCAGCGGTGCGGCGGATGGAGCACCGGTTCCGGCGGCCCGCCGCTCGGCGGTCGCATCCGCGAGCGCGTCCGGCGACAAGATGCGCGCAAGCGGGTGTGTCAGTAGCCGATCGATTTCCGAAATGTCTCGTGCCGCGAGTGCAGCGAGCAGGGCGTCCAGGTAGACGAGCATCGGCATCCCCGTTGGGCGTTGTATGCACCGTGCAACCAATGCTTACACACGGTCAAGCCGTTGCGTGTCACCGTTTTGTCGCAATGCGAAGCGTTCAGTCGCCCGGAAGTTCGAACCGGACTCCGCCTCGACCGCCGCTTCGGCTAGCTGGCGCATAGCGATACAGCCGTGCGGGGCGGCCGCGTCCCTCGCTCCTCCAGTCGTCAGCTGGTTCGACGAGAGACGCCGCCTTGAGGGCGCGGCGGAAACTCGCCTTGTGCAATCGTCGCCCCAGAAGCATTTCGTACATCGCCTGGAGGTCGCGCAACGTGAAGGCGGCGCCGAGCAGGCGGAACGCGATCGGGGCGCGCCCCACGCGCTCGCGCAACTGCGCGAGGGCCGCATCGAGGATCGCGCGGTGTCTTGGAGCGACCGACGGTAGATCGTGCACCGGGAACCACCGACCGGCCACTGGATGTTCAGCTCGCTGCGGCATGACGCCGAGGAACGCCACCGACAGGACGGCGCCTCCCGGATGCCGCGTTCCGTCGGCAAACGCGCCGGCCTGGACGAGCCAGCCTGCTCGAGCGCCAGCTGCGCGCAGCACGATCTGCTCGGCGGACTCATCGAGAGTACCGGATTCCGCCAGCATGTTCCACGGAAGGCTCCACTGCTCGCGCGCGTGACCGAACTCGTCCTGCACGAGCAGCACGGCAAGCTGGGCGTCGCGGGCAGTGAACAGGACGACGTCGATGGAGTCTGTTGAGGGGCTGCGCACACGCAGCAATTAGTAACAATGTGTTACTAACTTCAAGCGCCGTCAGTGGGAGATCGTGCCCTGTTTGCTCGTGTCCACGTCGTCCTGCTGACCCGCCTTGAAAAGGAAAGCCTCCATGTTCCGCGTGAGAAACTGCCGCGCCTGGGCGTCCATCACGTTCAGGCCGTAGTGGTTGATCAACATCGTCTGCTGCTTCAACCAATCGGCCCAGCAATCCCTGCACGAACCCTCGAGAATTCGGGCGCCTATCGCGCCGGGAAACGGCGCTCGCTCGAAGGCCGCTTTCTCCTTGCCGCAGCGCAGGCACTTCACGGTCGTCATCCGCGGAAGCTATCAGGACGGAGGGCTCCGGGCCACGGTTGAAATGCCGGCGCACATCGCCCGGTATATTCCGTGTTCGCATGAGCGCATCCCCCAGCACACCTCCATCTCACCACCGGCCCGGCGGACGCTTCCGAAATCCGTGGCCCGGATCGGTCGAGCATGGGCTCGGCAGCATGCTGAAATGGACCATCGAACGTGCGCGAAACGGGACGCTCGGCTTTCGCGCCCGCGGCACGCCACCGGCCGCGGTACCGGCATCGCCGGTCGTTGCGCGCACTGCACCTGAAGAGTGCCGCCTCACCTGGATCGGCCATTCCACCTTTCTCGTCCAGGTCGGTGGCCTCAACGTCCTGACTGATCCGGTGTTCGCCGCGCGTGCGTCGCCGGTGCACTTCGCCGGGCCTCGGCGTCTCGCTCCCCCCGGACTCGCGATCGACGCATTGCCGCCGATCGACCTCGTGCTGCAATCCCACGATCACTACGATCATCTCGACGTCGAAGCCGTACGCATACTGGCGCGCCGGTCCGCTTCCACGGTCTGGTGCGCACCGCTGGGCCTCGCGCGTGGGCTTCGCGATCTCGGCGTACGGCACGTGACGGAGTGCGACTGGCACGTCACGGCGGATCCGCTTCCCGGCGCGCGCGTGGCGTGCGTTCCGGCGCGCCACTTTTCAGGCCGCTCGCTACGGCAGCGCGACGCGACGCTCTGGTGCGGATGGACTCTGCGGGTGGGTGCGCGCCGGGTGTACTTCGTCGGCGACTCGGCGTTCCATCCGGACTTTGCCGCTGTCGGAGCACGAGAAGGGCCCTTCGACGTGGTGCTCATGCCGATCGGCGCCTACGATCCGCGCTGGTTCATGGGCGCGGTGCACATGGATCCCGAAGAGGCGGTCGCCGCGTTCATGGCGCTCCACTCCGCGCATCCGGCGCATCCGAGCGTGATGGCCGCAATGCACTGGGGCACGTTCGTGCTCACCGACGAGCCGGTGGACGAACCACCGCGGCGTGCGCGCGCCGCGTGGAACTCGCACGGACTGGAAGACGACGCGCTCTGGATCTTCGCGCCGGGCGAAACGAAGGTGATCGGCGGCTAGCGAATTGCGCCGCATGCTAGGCCAGGCGGACCTCCAGCCAGTTCGCGACCAACTGCTCGATGGCTTCGTGGCCGTAATCGACCGTCACGACGTGTCCGTTGCCGGTCATCCAGTGCAGGGTCTTGTCACGCGATCCGATCATCTCGAACGCAGCGGCGGCGCTGGCCGCTGGAATGCGGTTGTCCTCGCGCGACTGCACGACCAGTACCGGTTGCCGCACCTGCGGCAGCCGTTTCCGTGCGAGCGTCACGACCTTCTCGAGCTCCACCACGAGCCTGGGAGTGGACACACGATACGCGATCATCGCTTCCGCGGCGACCGGATCGTGCACCGATCGCGTGCCGCCGGCCGCGAGGTACTTTGCGCCGAGTGACGCGACCGGGGCGATGAAGCGGAGCATTTCCACGGGGGCCGATGCGTGCAGATAGGGAGCGAACCCCACGACCGCACAAATGTCGGGCTGTTCCGCCGCCAGGATGAAGGCCAGCGCTCCGCCCATCGAAAGCCCTCCGACGGCGACATCCGCATGCGCCGCCCGCAACGCCGCAAGCTCGGCGCGCGCCGCGTCCTCCCAATCCACGGCTCGAGCGGCCGCCCAGTCCTGCAACCGCCGGCCGTGCCCGGGCAGGAGCGGAACCCGCACGCTCCACCCCCGCGCATGCAGCGCCGTGGCCATGGCCTGCATCGATTGAGGCGAGTCGTTGTAGCCGTGCAGCAGCAACACCGCTCCCCGGCGTGTGCCGTCCAGTCGTATGGACTCGGCGCCAATGATGATGCCGTCGGCATCGAGCGGATGTGCGCGCGTGAAGATGCGTTCCTGGCGCCGGGCGATTCCGGCGCGCGCCACCCACCAGACCGCAGCGGCGGCGGCGCACCAGAGCGCGGCCGTCATGCGCCGGCCAGATGATGATCGATGCCGTGCTCGCACCACGTCACGCGGTCGCGAACCACCGCGAGAGCGAGTTCGAGGTTCTCGGCATCCGCGTCCGTCGGACGCGCGCGATGGTGCAGATGATACGCGACGGCCGCGAACTTCAGGTTCCTTCGCCGCACCCCTGAATTCATGAGGCGCGCGACGAGTTCCGTGTCTTCCCGGCCCCACCCTTCCATGTCCTCGTTGTACCCGTTCACCCGCACGACGTCGTCGCGCCAGTACGAGATGTTGCATCCGCGCGTGCGATGGATCGGCCCCGGTTCCCCTCGGGAGAGGAGAGAAAGAATCGGCGCGTGGATGCCGTTGATGCGATTGCGCACGTCCGGGGAAAGCACGCCTGCCACGCGGCGGCCGGCGACGAGCGTTCGGGCGGTCGCCGTTTCCCCGAGCATCATCCGGCTTCCCTGGATGTACCAGCCCCGGCGCGCGAAGCGCAGATGCGAGCGCACGAACTCCGGATGAATCATCATGTCGCCGTCGATCGCGATGAGATACTCCCCCTTCGCGCGCGCCATGGCCTCATTCAGGATGCGGCCCTTCCGGAAGCCGGCGTCCTCCTGCCACACATGGCGCAGGGGAACCGGAAACGCGGCGGCCTCGCGGGCGATGAACTCGCGCGTGTCGTCGCGCGAGCCGTCGTCCGCGATCAGGACTTCGCCCGGCAACACTCTTTGCGCGCCCACGGTCGCGAGCACCAGCGCCAGCGCCTCCTTCCAGTTGTACGTGGCGATGATGAGGCTGCTGCCCGCGTACCCGGGCATCACTTCGTGAAGCCGTGCGCCGTGCGTCCCAGGAGACCATCGAAATCCTGCGTCGTCTTGTAGCGCTCGAATCGCCCGTCGCCCGCGACACCCCGCGCCTTCTGGCGCAGGGCATCCATCTCACCCGCGTGGAACGGCTTGAAGTTCAGCGCGAGTTTGAGGTTCTTCCGCAGGATCCCGGTGTTGTCCATGCCGCAGACCACGGAACTCACCGGCAGGGAAAAGCAGTACCGAAGCGCCTCCTCGGGCTGCACCACGCGCGATCCGGCGATCGCGCCTCCCGCCAGCGGCTTGTTCGCGATCACGGCGATTCCGCGCCGGACCGCTTCGGGAAGCACCTGCTTCTCGAACGAGCGAAACGACGAGTCCAGTGGATTCAACGGCATGGTGACGGCATCCCAGGCGAACCCGCGGTTCAGGAGCTTGAGATGGATGTGCGGCGCCTTGTGACCACCAAACGCGAGCCAGCGAGCCTTGCCCTGTTCGCGGGCCTCCTGGGCGGCGTCGAGTCCGCCATGATCGTACAGCCAATCCGGATCGTTGTCGTAGATCATCTCGTGAAACGACCAGAGGTCCACGACGTCCGTCTTCAACCGGGTCAGCGATTCGTCCAGTTGGTGCATCGCGGTCTTATAGTCTCGAAGGTGCGCGCAACATTGCCATATCAGCGTGACGCGCCCGCGGTAGCCGTCCTTCAGCGCCAGCCCGAGCCAGCGCTCCGTACGCCCGTCACCGTATTCCCATCCCGTCTCGATCACATTGATCCCATGATCGATCGCCTCGCGAACGATGCGGATGGCCTCCCCTTGGCCCGCCCTCGCGAGTCGCGAGGTGCCGAGTGCGAGAATCGAGGTCGGCCGTCCGGTGCGGCCCAGCGGGCGCTGCTCCAGCTCTGGAAGCACTTTCTTCGGCATCGGCGTGTTCGGATTCGGGTCGAAGTGGACTGCGGTGGCTCTCAATCGTCGTCGTATGCATCGCAGGCGGCCTCGATCAGGAGCCGCATGCGCCCTTCACGATCCGTCTCTTCCGGCGCGACGGCACTCGCGAGGATCGAGAACTGCCGGGTCATCTCATGGTGCACGAATCCACCCGTTCGCGGAACGCCGAGTATCTCGAGCGATCGCACGGCGAGCGACCTCAGCCCGGCGCGCGTCTGTTCGTCGAGCCCTCGCAGCTCCTGTGGATCGCATGGTTTCACGCGCGCGGTCTTTGCACGAGACCGCGGCACGGTCTCGAACAAGGCGCGCACGGGCGCCAGGGTCACCACCCACGAACCCGGCGTGTGCTCCGCGACGGCCGCGACCACCCCCTTTCGCCTGAGCGTTCCCAACAACTTCCGGATCGCCTCTCGTACCACCGCGATCCCGCCCGGACTGCCCCTTCCCCGCCCCGTGATCACGAGCACCTCGCCCGCCCGCGCCATCTGGCGTTCGCGGAGCCACGGTTCAGCTCGTCGCACCGCCTCCGCGCCGGTGGGCATGGACGTGCGCAGGTCGAGCGTCCGTGCGGCGCCAAAGCGCGCCTCGTCAAACGCCCGGTGCAGCGCGATGTGCGCCTTTCGCGTCATCTGCCGGCGGTCCGCTTCACTTGATGACCTGACGAAGCACATGCCCATCGAGTTTCTCCAGCGGTTTCACGCCGGCGAGCTCCGCCAGGGTCGGCGCCATGTCCACCACGCGAACGAATCCGGCGTACCGCCCCGGCTTCACACCGTCGCCGTAGAACAACTCCGGCACGTGTGCATCGCTGTCGTGTGGCGAGCCGTGGGTGGGATAGGTGCCGGGTGCCCAGTAGCTGTACGGTGTGAGTGTGATCACGAGGCGCGCCGCGCCGTTGGGCGCAAACATGTGCAGCCAGCGGCGGGCGATCACATCCCGCGTCGTGTCGTCCGCCGTGAGGGACGTGATGAGGTCCGCGCGGAGCACACCGGGCACGAGCCGCACGTCCTTCGCGAAACTCTCGATTACCGAATCGGCATTGACATGGACACGGGTGAAGGCGTCGGGCCTCTCGAGCACCACCACGGCGGCATCCTGCAGCGACACGGCCGTCGAATCCACGCCCACTCTGGCGAGCCGCGCAAGGAATGACCTCCACTGGGGCACGACCGATACCACCTTCGCATCGTGATTCGGATAGATCGTTGACTTGATCGCCGGCAGCGGCGTCATCCCGTGATCGGCCGTGAGTGCGACCACCACACGCCGCCGGTCGCGCAACGTGAAGAGCGAATCGAGGAAGACGCCAAGCGAGCGATCGAGCCGCAGGATCTGGTCGTGCATCTCGCGGGAATCCGGGCCGTATGCGTGCCCGATCGCATCGGTCGTCGACAGCGAAATTGCGAGGACGTCCGTGCGGTTTGACGCACTGCCGAGCCCGAGTTCCTTCATGCCGGCCAGCGCGAACTGCAGCGTGATCTCGTCCATGAACGGGAACGCTGCGATCGACAGCGCCGCGGCGCCCGAGTCGCTCGGCACGAGATGCGGGAAGGTGAAGTGCACGCCGTGATTCTCGGCTGGAACGCTGTCCGGCTCGGGGTAGGCGCTATCCGGCAGCAGGAGCGTCCACGCCTTCCCGGCATACTGTTGCCCGGGTTCGCGCGCGTTGAACCGCTGGACCCAGGACGGAAGCGTGTCACCGTAATAGCGGCTGGTGCTGAACGTCGCGTTCGAGAGCGTCCACCAATAGACATCGCCCTTGCTGCGCCCGATCGGGAGAATCGCGCCGCGGTCCTTTCGCGACACCGAGAGGAAGCGCGTTTCCGGATTCGACGCCTTGAGCCAGTCGACAAGTGTGGTGCCGTGAAACCGGACCGGTGACGCAGGCAGGTCCGGGGGCATGGTGCCTCCAATGATCGCGGCATTGGGGACGCCGTTCACCCCGGCCGAGTTCATCGTGATCCCCGTGTGAACGGGGAAGCGGCCTGACAGGGTCACCGAATGTCCGGGGGCTGTTTCCGTGATCGCGTGATCCTGATAGCCGTCGAGAAAGAACGCGCTGCTGTCGAAGAGCCTTCGCAGGCCACCGGTCAATTGTGCGTCGAACCGCTGGAAATAGTCCGAGCGCATCTGGTCCACCGTGATGAACACGATGAGCGTCGGGCGCGGCGGCGGCGCGGGCGGCTGTTGGGTCGACGCGCAGGCCGCTACGGAGCAGAGTGTCAGGACGAGGCGGAACGTTCGGAATCGTCTCATGGAGCGAAATGTCGGAAAATGGGGAGCGGCTTCGCTTGGGCCGCTGTAGGATGCTGGTGCGCTCTGGTACCCGCCAGTGGTGGCCCTCGGTTGACCCCCTCGGGGCGGGTCGGCAAGTTGTCCCCGGGACGCCAACCCCGGCGCCCGGTTTTCCAAGGGAGGTCGTTGATGGCCCGCCGGTCAGCGCCAGTGCCAGTCTGGTCGAACATTCTTCTCCGGACGGCGATCTACTACGCCGCGCTGGCGGTGCTGCTGTACTGGATGAAGGGAATTTCGGTCGGCGGGCTCCCGTACGATGAAAGCGCCGCATCGGCGATCGGAGTTGGGAAAAAGGCAGCCGCGCAGGGATTGCCGGTGGAGGCCGGCTCCGCGGCACTACACGTCTTCGTGGCGATGACCAGCGCCCTGCTCTTCTCGATCCCGGTCTCGTGGATCTACACGCTCACGCATCGGAAGAAGGGATGGAAGCAGGGTACCGTGCAGAGCCTCGTCGTCCTCCCTGTGGTGATCGCCGGCATCGTCGTACTCCTCAAGTACAGTCTCGCGCTCGCGTTCGGCATGGCGGCGATCGTGGCGGCAGTGCGGTTCAAGAGCACGCTGAACGACACCCGCGACTCCGCGTTCATGCTCTGCGGAATCGGCATGGGGCTGTCCGCGGGAGTCATGCCCGAGATCGCCGCGGTGTTGTCGATCGTGTTCAGCGCGGTCGTCGTCGGTATGTGGTACACGAATTTCGGCCGTGCGCCGGCCGCCCTCGAAGGCAAGCTCGCGGAGGCGACGCTGGAGCGCGCACTCGAGCATGCGAGCCGGACCGGCACCTTCGTCGCGCGGATGGACGACGAAGTCTTCAAGTCGCTTGCGCCCGACCAGCTCGAAGCGATCGCCGACCGCGCCTGGCGCCGCCGCAAGCGCAATGCGCCCGATCTCGCCGACGAAGAACGCACGGTAACGCACGAGGACTTCAGCTCGCTGCTGCGCCTTCGCACCGCGTCTCCAGACATGCTGCGTGACGTGGTCGAGCCGGAGTTCGCGAATCTCTTCCGGCGCTGGCGCTTCGGCGACGTCATTCACGAACCCGACGGACTGCACGTCGTGGAATATGCGGTCGAGCTCGGCAGCACCGTCACGCCGGGCGTCGTGAGCGACACGCTCCGCTCCGTGGCGGCACATCACCTCGTACGATTGGAGCTCCGATGAACCCCATGCGTCGCGCGATCGCGCTTGGAGCGGCGGTCGCGGTCATCGCGCCGTGCGCCCGCGCGCAGCGCCTCTTTCGCTCCGACTCGGTATTGACCATCACGATCACGACCGAACTCGGTCCCTTGCTCAAGCAGCGCGACAGCCTCGAGCTCGTGAAACACCCGGCGGTCTTGTCGTACGCCGGCGCAGACGGCAAGTCGGTGAACGTGCCGGTCAAGCTCCGCGCACGCGGCCATTTCCGGCGACAGGCGCGCAATTGCGACTTCCCGCCGCTCTGGCTCGACGTGAAGTCGTCCGACGCCAAGCAGTCGGTGCTCTCCGGGTTTACCAAGCTCAAGATCGCGACCACCTGCCGGCCGAAATCGGCCGAGTACGAGCAATACATACTCCAGGAATACACCGTCTATCGCGCCTACGCGGCGCTGACCGACGCCAGCTTCCGCACACGTCCGCTGCGCATCAACTATCGCGACACGGCCGGCAAGATCGCCCCGATCACGACCTCGGGATTCTTCCTCGAGGACGTCGGTGACCTCGCCGATCACCTCCAGCTCAAGGTGCTGAAGGCGCAGGGAGCGAAATTCGAGGACCTGGAGCCCGATCCACTCTCGCTCCTGAGCATGTTCGAGTATTTCATCGGGAACACGGACTGGTCCATCGCCGCGCAACACAACATCGCGCTGTTGCATGACTCGACCGCCAGGACCATTCCCGTCGCCTACGATTTCGACTGGACGGGAGCGGTCGACCCGCGGTACGCATTTCCGGACAAGTCACTCCCCATCCACAGCGTCACGGAGCGGCTGTACCGCGGAAACTGCCCGACACCGGATCAGCTCAAGGTCACACTCGACCGGTTCCGTTCGAAACATGCCGCGATCGACGCCATCTTCACGCAGGTCCCGCAACTCGCGCCCGATCGCGCGAAGCGGATGAAGGGGTTCTTCGACGACTTCTGGAAACGCCTCGACGACCCGCGCGGCCTCCAGAAGGAGATCGCAGCGGACTGCCAGAAGATCGGGAACTAGGTCAGCCGATCGCCGTCTCGAGAATTCCGAGGCCGCGCTCGAGGTCCTTTCGGGACATCACGAGCGGCGGGAGCAGCCGCAGTGTGTGCTCGCCGGCGGAGCAGATGAGCAGCCCGGCGTCGAGCGCACGGGTGACTACGTCCTTCGCGGGGTCCACGATGTCGATGCCCCACATGTAGCCCACGCCGCGCACGGCGCGCACCTTCGCCGAGCGATCCGCGATCTTCTGCAGCGCCTTTCGCAGCCACGCACCGTTGCTCTTCACATGCGCGAGCATCGCGGGGTCGCTCAGCCGGTCGAAGACGTGCAGCGCCACGTGCGAGAGGAACGGCCCGCCGCCGAACGTCGTGCCGTGATCGCCGGGCTGCATCGTGTCGGCGACGGTCTTCGTGGCGAGGATCGCGCCCATGGGGAGGCCGCCCGCCATCGGCTTCGCGACGGTCAGCAGATCCGGCTCGATGCCCGCCTGCTCGTGCGCGAGAAACGTTCCCGTGCGTCCATATCCGCACTGGATCTCATCCAGGATCAGCGCGATGCCGCGCGACCGTGTCAGCTCGCGCAACGACTGGAGGAACTCATGCTCGAGCACCCGCACGCCACCCTCGCCCTGCACCGGCTCCGCGATCACGGCGGCGACCGTCTCGGGATCGAGCGTCGCTTCGAGTTCCTCGATGTCGCGTTCGACGATCGAGATGCCCCCCGCGAGCGGGCGGAACGGCGCACGATACGCGGGCCGGTCCGTCGCCGCGAGCGTGCCGAAGAGGCGTCCATGGAACGCGCCGCGTAGCGCGATGATCTCGTGCTTTGCCGCGCCGCCGGTCGCGCGACCCCAGCGCCGCGCGATCTTGAACGCGCCTTCGTTCGCCTCGGCTCCCGAGTTGCAGAAGAACACGCGGTCGGCGAACGTGCGTTCGACCAGCCTCTCCGCCAGCTTCTCGCCCGCGGCTGTGCGATAGAGATTCGACACGTGCACGAGACTTCCCTCGATCGCCTCGCGCATCGCGCGCTCGAGCCCCTCATCGCCGTAGCCGAGCGCGTTCACCGCGATGCCGGCCACGAAATCGAGGTATGCCCTGCCCTCGGCGTCGAACAGTTCGACGCCGGCACCGCGCACGAACTCCATCGGTGGGCGGCGATACACGCCGAGCAGGGCGTCGGTGACCGGGGCAGCCGTCAGTGCAGTCGTCATGGCGGGTTTCATACGGGTGAAGGAGCGCGCACCACTCGGGTCCCGGCTTCGGGATTTCCGATTCCATCGAGTCCACTGATCCGGACGCGAGCGACGCCTGCGCGGAGCGCCGCAGCCGCCGCCTCGAGCTTCGCGGCCATGCCTCCGGCCGCCACTCCGCTTGCGACGAGCGCTTCCGCGGCCTCGAGGTCGAGCGACGGAATGACCGCGTTCCCGTCGAGCACACCCGGAACGTCGGCCACGAGCACAAGCTCGTCGGCCGCGAGCGCACCCGCCAGCGCGGCGGCCGCGTCGTCGCCGTTCACGTTGAGGCCGCGTCCCGAGGCGTCGGCGTCGCGCGCCAGCGGCGAGATCACGGGGACGTATCCGTCGGCCATCAGCTGTCGCACGATCGACGGATCCACGGTAACGACTCCGCCGACGCGTCCCATCGTCTCGGGGTCGGCGGCGCGTGAACGAAAGAGCATCGCGTCCTCGCCGCTGATTCCTGCAGCGCGCACGCCGTGCGAGAGGAGCATGGAAACGAGGCGCTTGTTGATCGTGCCCGACAGCACCATGCGCACGATCTCCAGCTCCGCCTCGTTCGTCACGCGGCGACCGCCTTTGAACACCGGCTCGAGCCCGAGTCGGCGCTGCATCGCTGACACTTCGTCGCCGCCGCCGTGTACCACACAGAGCGAGGCGGCGGATCCGCCGTCCTGGAGCGCCACGGCGGCAAGCGCGGGCCCAAGCCGGGCGTCGCCCTGCGCGCGACCGCCGATCTTCACCACGCGCATCACATGGGCCTCATGCGGTCTCATGCAGGGAGCCCGAGGGTCTCGTCGAGCCCGAGCATCAGGTTCGCGTTCTGCACCGCCTGCCCCGCCGCGCCCTTCACGAGGTTGTCGATCGCCGAGAAGACGAGCAGCGTGGGCGCGCGCACGTGGGCCACGGGCATCGCCGCGATGCGCACGACGTTCCGGTGCGCGACATGACGCAGTTCCGGAGGCTGCTCCCCGAGCTCGATGAACGGCTCGCCGGCGTACCGTGTGCACCATGGCTCGAGCGCGCGCGGCAACTCGCGCGCGAGCGGCACGGTCATCGTCGCAAGAATCCCGCGCGCCGCGGGAAGCAGATGCGGCGTGAAGATCAGGTCCACATCGGCGCCGGTCCCGGAGATCATCGCGCGCATCTCATTCAGGTGGCGATGCGTATTTCCCACGCCGTAGGCCCGGAAGTTCTCGGTGACTTCGCCGAACAACAGGTCCGTGCGCGCGCTGAATCCCGCGCCGGTCACGCCGCTCGCCGCGCTCACGCCGATCGTCGCGCCCTTCGCGACGAGATTCTGTTCGAGCAGCGGCCAGAGGCCGATGAGGATCGCGGTGGCATAGCACCCCGGATTCGCGACGAGATCGGCGCCGCGAACGGCGTCGCGCCGCACCTCGGTCAGCCCGTACGGCGCGGCGCTTCCGCCGTTTCCTATTCTCAGATCCGCCGAGAGATCGACGACCTTCGCGCCGGCGGCTCGTGCCCGCTCCACCCACACCTTCGACGCGCCGTGCGGCATCGCGCTGAACACGAGTGACGCGCTCGCGAGCGGAACGTCGTCGGTGGCGACGAACGTGACCTCCCCACCTCCGGGTAACTCGGCGGTCTTTCCACGCTGTTCGTTGGCGGATGCGAAGGCCAGCGAAAGCCGAGGGTGGTGCTTCACCAACGCACACAGCTCGCGACCCGCATATCCACTCGCCCCGAGCACGCCGATCGGGATTCTATGCATTATATAATGCATAATGTTGCAGTTAGTTTCTGTCAACCTCGCCTTACCTTCGGCCAAGGGTGACGCTATGCTGTCCGGGTACCCGGGAGACCACAGATGAGCCAGAAACAGGAACGCCAGCGGGTGATCGAAGAGCTCGTCGCCACACGTTCCGTCGGCAGCCAGGAAGAGCTGCGGCAGCTGCTCGCCGAGCGCGGATGGGAGGTCACGCAGTCGACGCTTTCGCGCGACATGCACGACCTCCGCGTGGCGCGCGTTCCGATGCCCGGCGGCGTCCGCTACACCACCGCCGACAGCTCTGGAGCGGCGGAGAGCCGAGCCACGCTCGCCTCCCTGGTGCCGCAGCTGTTCCAGGGCCTCGATTTCGTGCGCGAACTCATTGTCGTGAAGACCGTCGTCGCGGGCGCGCAGCCCATTTCCGAAGCGATCGACTCCGAAGCGAGTCCCGACGTCATCGGCACCATCGCCGGGGAGAACACCATCCTCATCATCTGCCGGTCCGAGGTGGCGCGCGACCGCGTGGTGAAGCGACTTCTCACCCTCGCTCGCAGGTGAAGAGCGCTCTCCTCTTGCCGTCGCATATTTATGTGACTAGACTGCATTCGTTCTGCCTGTCTATTCATTGATTCAAGGGAGTCTCTGCATGCGCACCATCGCCCTCGCCTATTCGGGCGGCCTCGACACCTCCATCATCGTTCCCTGGCTGCGCGAACACTACGACGCCAGGGTCATTTGCGTCGCGGCCGACATCGGACAGGGAACGGATGAGCTCAAGGGCGTGCGCGAAAAGGCGATCGCGTCGGGCGCCGAAGAGTGCTACGTCGAAGACCTTCGCCTCGAGTACGTGCGTGACTTCATCTGGCCCACGTTGCGCGCCGGGGCGATCTACAACCGGAAATACCTGCTCGGCACTTCGATGGCGCGCCCGCTCATCGCGAAGAAGCAGGTCGAGGTCGCACGCAAGGTCGGCGCCGACGCGCTGTCGCACGGATGCACGGGAAAGGGAAACGACCAGGTGCGCTTCGAACTTACCTACATGTCGTTCGCCCCCGACCTCGAGGTCATCGCGCCATGGCGCATCTGGAACATCAGGAGCCGCGAAGATGCCCTCGCCTACGCCGCCGCGCACGACGTGCCGGTATCGGCAACGGCGGCGAAGATCTACTCGCGCGACCGCAACATCTGGCACATCTCGCACGAGGGCGGGGTCCTCGAGGATCCGAACAGCGTTCCCCCGAAGGATCTCTTCATGCTCACGACGGATCCGGCCGACGCGCCCGCGACGCCGGAGGACGTGACGATAGGATTCGAGCAGGGAACGCCCGTCACCGTGGACGGCGACCGGCTCGACGCGGTTGCGCTGCTCACGAAGCTCAATGAGATCGGCGGCAGGCATGGCATCGGCCGTGCGGACATCGTCGAGGATCGCCTCGTCGGCATGAAATCGCGCGGCGTATACGAAACCCCGGGCGGTACCCTGCTCTACACCGCGCACAGCGAGTTGGAGATGCTCGTGCTGGACCGCCGCACGCTCGCCGCGAAGGATCTCATCGCGCCGCGGTACGCGGATCTCGTGTATGAAGGCCGCTGGTGGACGACCGAGCGCGAAGCCTACGACGCGTTCGTGAACGTCACGCAGGGCCGCGTCACCGGGACAATCACCCTGCGGCTGTACCGCGGCACGGTCACGATCGCTGGTCGCGCGAGCAAGGAGGCGCTCTACGACCAGCGTTTCGTCACCTTCGGCGAGGACGACGTCTACGAACAGAGCGACGCCGCCGGTTTCATCCGTCTCTTCGGACTAGCCCAGCGGGTGCGCGCCCTGAAGGATCTCGAGGCCGCCGGCGACGCCAAGGCCGCGATGGCGCGCACGGCCGCGGCCGCGAAACCGAGCGAGATCGTCGCGGGAGTATGACGAGAAGCCGGAAGAAGGTGGGCTCGCACAAACTCTGGGGAGGCCGTTTTTCCGGCGGGCCCCACCCTGCCCTCGACGCCGTCAATCGCTCCGTCGGCGTCGATTTTCGCCTCTGGCCGCACGACGTTCGCCTCTCCAAGGCTTGGGCTGCCGCGCTCGCGCACGCGGGCGTGCTGTCCGCGCGTGAAGGCACACAGCTGGCCAGGGGGCTCGACGCGGTCGCCCTGCGGATCGCGGCTGGCGAGAAGCCGCGCGCAACCGACGAAGACGTGCACACGATGATCGACCGCCTGCTTCACCAGGAGGCGGGCGATGTTGCCTCGCGGCTGCACACGGGCCGCAGCCGCAACGACCAGGTCGCCACCGCCACTCGTCTCTGGACGATGGAAACGTGCAATGCGTTGGACGTGCTGATCGTATCGCTGCAACGCGCAATGCTCGCGCAAGCCTCGCGCCTCGAAGGCGCCGTCATGCCGGCCTATACGCACTTGCAGCGCGCGCAACCGGTCAGCGGAGCACACTGGATGCTCTCGCACTTCTGGCCCCTGCAACGCGATCGTGGGCGCCTCGCGGCAGCGCGCGCCCACACGGCGTCGCTCCCGCTGGGCTCCGGGGCAATCGCGGGCTCGGCGTTTCCGGTCGACCGCAAGCGGCTCGCGAAGTCGCTCGGCTTCTCCACCATTTCCCAGAACAGCATCGATGCCGTGGGAGACCGGGATTTCATCGCCGAGCTGCTATTCACGCTCTCGCTGATTGGAGCGCACCTCTCGCGGCTGGCCGAGGACCTGATCCTGTTTGGCTCAAGCGAGTTCGCGTTCGTGCGGTACGGCGACGCCTTCTCCACCGGATCCTCGATGATGCCGCAAAAGCGGAATCCCGACGCGCTCGAACTCGCGCGCGGATCGAGCGCGCGCATGCTCGGCAACCTGGTCGCGCTTTTGGCGACCATCAAGGGACTTCCGAGCGGATACAACAAGGATCTGCAGGAAGACAAGCGCACCTTGTTCGATGCGGCCGACGGCATGACGCTCCTGCTGCCGGCCGTGACGGGATCGCTGGAAGCGCTGACGTTCGACGCCGAGCGGATGAAGGCCGCGGTATCGAGCACCATGATGGCGACCGACCTTGCGGATTATCTGGTTCGAAAACGGGTCGCCTTTCGCGCAGCCCACGGCGCGGTCGGCCGGCTCGTTCGCGAAGCGGAAGAGAAGCAGTGCGAGCTCGACGATCTGCCGTTCGCCTCGTTCCAAGCAGCCCATCCGGCATTCAAGCCCGACGTGATCTCGCAACTCTCGCCCGCGACATCACTCGGTAATCGCGAGATCGAGGGCGGCACTGGGCCTGTTGCCGTGAAGCGACAAATTTCCGCAGCGACAGCCGCACTTCTGGCAAACATGTGATTGCCGTCGTGACAAAACAGTTTGCCGTCAGTGTTGTTATGTCGCACATGATATATTATCCTCTTTTTTGAGGATATTATGCGGACGTTGTCTACAGACGTTTCGGCAGCGGCTCTCGGTGTCGATCGGAAGACTCTCGACAATGTCTTGGCGAGGGATGGACGATCCCTTCTGGCGACAGGAACCAGAGGCCGAAGCAGGCGAATCCCGATGGAAACACTCGAGCGGGTTGCTGTGGCGTTGATCCTGAATCGAGATCTCGGGGTCAGCATCGCAAGGGGATTCGCGCTCGCCGAGCAGATCTTCGAGTCGCCGGCCCTTCCCATAGCAGTGGGGTCGCTGAGCGCCCTCGCGTTTGACCTGCCAAAACTCCGCCATGCCCTCGAGTATTCAGTCAGCGAGGCGCTCGAAAGCGTAGCCGAACGGACCCGCGGAAGACCAAGGTCATAATACACGGCGGGGCGCCTTGCTCGAGGCGCCCCGCCTGACGTCCTGGTTCAGCGAACTAGATCAGGCGCCAACTTTGGTGACGTTCTCCGCTGCCGGGCCCTTCTGGCCCTGCACGATGTCGAATTCGACCATGTCACCCTCGGCGAGCGACTTGAAGCCGCTGCCCTGGATGGCGCTGTAGTGCACGAAGCAGTCCTTCTGCCCGTTGTCGGGTGTGATGAAACCGAACCCCTTCGCGTCGTTGAACCACTTCACCTTTCCGGTCGTGCGCATTCCATACTCCTGTGTGGTGATTGATGCAGGGAGCGGAAATACGCCGACCCTGACAATCCGTTCTGCTCGGGTCGGATGAGGTCCCCCGTGCTGGACCGTTCCGGACTGCACGGCCAAGCGCCGTGCCGAAAACTCCGGGAACGCCGAGAAGGTACAAACCCCCGGGAAAAATGGCAATAGCCGCCGGGAGGGAGTTGCCGGCTCCCTAATTCCCGATGCTTCGGACCCCCACCACGAAGTGATTCGTCTCGCCGAAGCAGCTTGTGGGAACCCCCCGATGCTCGTCGTACTGCAGCTCGAGCCGTCCCTTCAGCATTGCATCGTTGATCGCCCTGGCGACCGAGTCATTACGCACCGAGAAGACGAAGATCTGGGAGAGCGCGCCGGGCATGTTGACCATCGCCAGTTCGCCCTCCCACGTCTTGCAGATCCATCCCTTGCGGGAAAACTTCTGAACGAATCCCACTCGGATGCCACTCGAATACGAATAGCTGAGCGCCACGCCTGCCCAGAGGGTGAATACCAGCGCGGGGACGATCACCAGAGCGAGCAACATCAACTTTCCCCAGTTTCGGCGGACAAAACCGTGGGTAGGAGCGGCGGCCTGTGGTTCGGGCGTGGGGCTTGTCATGTGAGTGTCCTGACTTGTGGGGGCAGGGCGGGGAACCTCGCTATTATTATCCCACGGTGCCACTTCCCAAAGGAACCAAGTGGGATTCAAGGATCGACGCAACACCGTAACCTGTCTCGTTGGTGG